>OBLI01000208.1_pt1 | contig 65253 bp, 67 predicted proteins | sample 1519701 | NCBI WGS metagenome assembly OBLI01 (sample SAMEA3663005, study PRJEB22513) | pig gut metagenome | biome: pig gut; feature: pig-associated habitat; material: faeces | place: France | collected 2012
TATACCCTAACGTGGCTCTCGGCAAGATTGCCCGCTGGCACACGATGCAGGGCGATGAAGTGGAGTGGGCGCAGCCTACCGACCTTTTCGACAGGCATCATTACGACATCCTGTATGCCAGCAAGATTTTTAATTTCTCGCCAGACATCGACTTCAGGCAGTTCTCCTATGACCGACTGGAGCAGGGTGGCACTGGTTACGACATCTATAAGCGTCTGCCCGACGAGATAGACAAGCTCCAGCCTCTCTACGCGATGTACTCTTGGCTACCGAAAAATCAAGCCATAGGCAAACTTACCGAGGGTTGCCCTAACAAATGCTTCTGGTGTGTCGTTCCGAAAAAGGAGGGGCGCATACGTCCTTACATGGATATAGAAGAAATTGCCATCGAGGGGCGCACACATGTTGTGCTGATGGACAACAACATTCTTGCAGCGGGCGGCTATGCCAAGGAGCAGCTTCAGAAGATAATCGACCTCGGTCTGCATATCGACTTCAATCAGGCGATGGACGCACGACTTGTCGCTCCCGAATATGCCGAACTGTTGGGCAGGGTGAAATGGATAGACTCGCGCATCCGCTTTGGTTGCGACACCACAGCGCAGATTGCAGAATGTGAGCGGGCGATGCAACTTATCAATGCTGCGGGATTCCGTGGTGAATACTTCCTCTACACCATGATTGGCGGCAAGAACGATTTTCAGGAGTGTTACCACCGACTGCATTATTGGTGGGAACGTCTGCAAGGCTTTCGCAAGAGCCATGAGGGCAGAGCGGTGTATGCCTACGCCCAACCATACCGCGACCCTACAAATCCAAACCACGCAATTCCCCAATGGCAGAAGGATATGGCATGTTGGTGCAACAAGCGAATGATATTCTGCACTACCGACTTCAAGGACTTCATGCCAAGAAAGGGATTCAGGTGTGAGGAGTATATAAGAGAATACGAGTTATTATGATAGAACATGATTAAAGAAGAAAAGATGTTTGCCGTGTTCTGCGATTGCTGCGGGACACGACTCACAGAAGGTGACAGCATAACAGGCTGGACAGATATGGAGTCGGCCGAGTTCGTAGCACGCGAGTCAGGCTGGGAGAAGCAAGGAGATTTCTGGTACTGCCCAGATTGTTGCAAGCCTAACGATGAGGAGGGAGAAGATGAGCAAGAATAGAAAGAAGGAAGATGGCATCTTCTACGACTTCGCCACAGGCCGATGCTGGGAGCATAACGGAAAGTCCAAGCGCCTGCTGTGGACAGAGAACATGTTGCGAGAACTGAAAGCCAAGTTCCCCATCATGCACAGCGAGGAACTGGCTGGCATGCTACAGATGTGTAAGCGCACGCTGGAACGCAAGGCAAAGGAACTGGGTATAAAGAAGAACCCGCAATGGCTGGCAAAGAACAGAGAGGAGTGTAGGAGGATAGCTTACAGCTGCACGAGGAGGGGGCTCAACCCTGGATGCTATAAGAGCGGACACGTGCCGACACACGGCTTCCAGAAAGGAAGAGTGCTCAGCAAGGAAATAGAAGAAAAGCGAGTTGCCCATCTTCGCGAAACTTTGAGAATACGAAAACACAAACAAAAAGTTAATAAAGATGGAGTATCAGGAGAACAATCTGAAGAGTAGGGAGGAGCTTGCCAAGATGGCCATGGATATGATAGACGCTCATCTGTGCTACACGGGCAGCATACGCTCGGGAGCGAGTAAGGAAGAGGTACGCGCTAACGCGCGAGACTACTTCCGCAAGCGTGACGAGCTGATGGAGGCTTCACGCAGCATCCTCTTCAACGCTAAGCTGACAGAGAGATGAGAGCAGTCCTGCATGATTACCAGAAGCGCGCGGTTCGGTTTGTGGAAGACACGCCGCGCTGCGCGCTTCTGCTTGAGATGGGCTTGGGCAAGAGCCTTATAACGCTCACCGCTTTGGGCAGGATGCTCGCTGACATGGAGGTCAGCAAGGCGCTTGTCATCGCCCCACGTAAGGTGGCAGAATCCACATGGTCAGACGAGGTAGAGAAATGGGAGCATCTGTCGGGTCTGCGCGTGAGCCGCGTCATAGGCACAGAGAAGCAGCGCGTGAAGGCTCTGGAGCAGGATGCCGACCTCTACGTGCTCGGCCGCGACTCCTGGGTGTGGCTGGTAAAGTACTACAACGCCAGCATGCCGTTTGACATGCTCATCATAGACGAGTTGACAAGTTTCAAGAGCAACACCAGCCAGCGCTTCAAGGCGATGCGGCTTGTGCGTAGCCAGTTCAGCCATATCATAGGGCTCACAGGAACGCCAGCCCCTAACGGCTACCTTGACCTCTGGGCAGAGGTTTTCTGCATAGACGGAGGCCAGCGCCTGGGCAAGTTCGTGACACGCTACAGAAGCAACTACTTCAACGTGACAACAAGCCCGCAGGGCTATCTGCTTAGGGCAACGCTGAAAGAAGGATCCAAGGAACAGATAGACGCGCTGCTGTCCGACATCTGCCTCACCATGCAGGCAGGAGACTATCTGACCCTGCCAGAGAGGCAGGACATCGTGAAGAGAGTGCATCTGCCCGCCAGCATACTGAGCCGCTACCGCAAGTTCGAGCGCGAGATGGTAATGAGCATAAGCGACACAGAGGCTATCACCGCCGCGAGTGCCGCCGCCCTCATGGGTAAGTTGCTTCAGTATGCCAACGGCGCTGTCTATACAGACGAGCACATGGTGGAGGAGATACATCAGGAGAAGATAGAAGCCCTCAGAGAGATAGTAGAGGCCGCAGGGTCTCCTGTGCTCGTCTTCTACCAGTACAAGCACGACCTTGCACGTATCAAGGACGCGCTAGGCAAGGACTACAAGCTGAGAGCCTACGAGAACGAGCAGGACTTGCGCGCATGGAACAAGGGAGAGGTGGAGGTGCTGCTTGCCCATCCAGCCTCATGCGCCTACGGCCTTAACATGCAGGCAGGAGGACATGTCATCGTGTGGTTCGGTGTGGGGTTCAACCTTGAGTTGTACCAGCAGGCTTGCGCGAGACTGCACAGGCAAGGTCAGAAGTACCCCGTGCAAGTCTATCATCTGCTGTGTTCCGACACTGTGGATGAGAGAGCCTGGCAGGCCATACAGAGCAAGGCCAACGAGCAGAACGCGCTCATGGGCGCGCTGAAGCGCTTGGTACAGACATACAGGTGAAGCGGTAGGCCAATCGTATCTGTGGCATTCGGCAATCAGACAGCAAAGTCGTGTCCGACGAACTGATATTACTTTTAGAAGTAACACCTCACACGTAATTAAAGAGCCCTGGCAGAGCACCTGCTGGGGCTTTTATGTTAAAATGGCGTTCAAATAACAATAAATTGGTGTTTTATTCGTTATTTTGTAGGGCGAACATAAAAAAACATCACCTAATGCCGGGTAGAAAGAAGATAAAACTTAGGTCATTTGGCCTATCGAATACGAATTTAATACAGAATGACGCAGGTATTATTGCCTGCTTAAACAGAGTTCTCCCTGAATACAGCACGGCAGATTCTCGTAGAATGAATCTCAATGCTCAAGATGGAGATGAAGACTTGTTGTCCTTTTACTCATTTCTCAGAGATCGTTATTTGTTCGGCATGATGCTTCGAATTATCCCTGCTGAGAATGGAGGCTTTATATCGGATGATTTATTTTCGAACAATACGATTTCAATCGCTGATTTGGAACAATGTGCGGAAAATGGAGTTCAATATAAAGACCATTATTATTTTATGTTTAGTGACCGATTTGTTGTCACCAACTTATCGGGAAGTTATAGCATAGACCGTTTCTAAACTTATATCAATTGGCTTACGGAGGAACACAGAAACTCCCTATTCGAGATGAGTCCTGTCACTAAATTGCCAGAAGGTGTACGCGTATCTGACATCAAAAGCATAGAATTTGCTGGCGTAAGAGCAGTAAACGTTGAACCCAATTCTGAGCCAGCTGTGGTGTCCAAGATGCGAGAAATAAAGTCGGATGTATTATCTATGTTGTTTGGAGACACTGAGGAATTAGATAATATTCGTGGCGAAGAGTTGGTTTCAGCGAAGTTGTTGCTGAAGATTAGGAAACGCCCCTCCGATATGGCAGAGGATGACTATAACCGAGCCATGAGCGCAATGACACGACAGATAACAAACGATAGTGGCATTGCAATAAAAACGAGGCAAGGTGGAACTTATACAGGAGAAGCTGTTAAGGACGTCAAAGAGGTCGAGGTTGAGCTTACAGAAAATGGTAGGCTGAATGAACAGCAATTAAAGCAATTGATGGAACAATATTTGCAGGAATTAGAAAACAGGCAGTCATGATGAAACTCATTATTAGAATACTATTGGCACTAATCATCAGCGTAGGGTTATCTACAATTGGTGTGAGAGGGAACGCAAATATATTGCAGACCCTTTTCACTATTCTTGGCATAGTATTTTCAATAGTGATGAGTTTATTGGTAACCTTTGACCTTTCTGAAATATTAAACACAAAAACCCGAAAGCGTATCCGTGTATCAATCGCTTCAACGATGAAAAATTTTGTTCTCGACTTTGCTGTAACGGCCTTGTTTTTTATTGTTGTCTCAGTGGCTTTTTCAAAGACCCCGCCGATAGCAATAAAAAGACTCACAATAGATGCCCAACTCACGGGAATGCTGATAACCATTATTTCCTTAGGATATGAAGTGTATAACTTTTGGAAAATCCAAAAACTTAAAGTTGATATAGAGGAACAAGTATTAAGCGAAAAGCAGAAATAACGATACGACAAATCTAAAGCGGGAGGCTGGCCAAATCATTGGCTGGCCTTCTGTGTTATTCTTGGTGCTTCTTCAATGTGGTAGTACTGATGCCATCGGCCGCGCTGCTGCCACGAGCCACTTGCAGCAGGAGTGTACTACTGATAAATTGTCAAGAGAGAATGCCCGCGGAGATTATCTTTGCGGGCATAACTTTTTAATAATCGTTGCAATGATAGGAGCAATATTAGGCGCTGCCACCTCGATAGGTTCAAGCATCTATGGAGGAATCAAGGCTCACAAGGCCGAGAAGAAGTACAGGAAGGAGATGGCCGACCTAAACAAGAAGCAGAACGACTGGTACAACCAACGCATGAACGAGGACTACACACAGCGCGCTGATGTGCAGCGCCTCCTCAACAGCTCACGTGAGGCCGCAGAGAGGCAGATTAACAGCGCCCGCGCCAGGCAGGCCGTGTCGGGCGGTACAGACGAGAGCGTGATGGCGGCACAGGAGTCCGCTAATGCAGGGCTTGCCGACGCTACAGCACAGATATCCTCGCAGGCAGGAGACTACAAGGACGCTGTGGATAAGCAGAACCAACAGAACATAAGCGCCAACGCAGCGCGTAATATGCGGTACTACGCACAGGCCGCACAGAACGCACAGACAGCCGCTTCTGCGGGCATGCAGGCAGGCATGGGTGTAGTGGGCGCAGACATGCAGGCTAAACTTAATAACGGTAAAGGTCTCTTTGAGGGGCTGTTTAAGAAGAAGTAGATATGAAGAGAACAGAATCAGACATGTATTCTTTTCTCGACGATGACGAGAAGAAGAGTGTGACTTACTCACCGAAGCCAGCGGTAACTACTACCCCGCCTCCTGCCCCTGCTGTGACCACTCCTGCTGTGAAGGATAAGGTGCCAGCTGCCTTGCAGAGAAAAACGGCAGACTATACACCACAGACCCCATGGACACCGAAAGAGCAGAGAGTGGAAACGCCCGTTGCGGAGAAGGAAAAGCCATCCCTGGATATACCGCCAGTCAGCGACTACGACAACTTCTCTGAGCTGGTCAAGCAGTACACTTCCGCACCGATGACCGAGGAGGAGCAGAAGCGCAGAGAGCGCGGAGCTGCTGCCGCTCAGAGCATGGGCGCACTGGGCAACGTGCTCAGCGCGTTCAGCAACCTTGCCTTTACAGGCGGTGCGGCCCCAAGCCAGAAGTTGCCCGACCTGCCAGACGCTAACAAGGACGTGCAGGCATTCCGCACACAGGTGGAGAAGAGCAGGCAGGCGTACCTTAACAACCTGCTGCAAGGCCGTGCGCTCCAGCAGAAGGGAGAGGAGCTTGGTCTGAAGAGAGCGGAGTTAACGCGCAAGGTAAATGCAGACGAGAGAGAAGCGGCGAACAAGAAAGCCCTTAATGACGCAAAGATTGGGCGCATGAGGGTGCAGGATTCAAAGGACGAAGCCATAAAGGCTTATTGGGACGCAAAGACGCAAGCCTTGGAAGAGGGTCAGCCACTTGCGGAGGCAGAAAGGAGAGCCAAGATAGCATACTGGAACTCCAAAGCAAAAAGCGGTGGAGGCGGCAACGGAAACTATGTGGATGTAGAGCTTGCCGACCCTGTTACACATAAAACGCAAAAGATTAGGGTGACAGGCAATAAAGCCGCGGATATTCTGATGAGTCAAGAGATAGACGAGAGTAACAAGACTGTCACGAAGTCTGTAGATGCTTTCGGAGGCAAGAGCAGTAAGACCACTGAACGAGGTAAGAGCGCCAAGCAGAAGAGCGGCGAGCATACCAGAGCGCTCAGAGAGAAGGAAGAGGCCAAGAAGAAGGCCAAGACAGGAAAGAAGCCGAACAATAATATGTCACACACAAGAGCACTTGGTTTATAAATATGGCACAGGATAAGTTAGATATGCTATACGATGCGCTGGAACGTGATGGCGCGGTAACAAGCGGTAGAGAGAATTTCCGAGCTAAGATGCTTGCACCTGGTGAGGAAGGCTACAAGAACAGGCTCGCGCTCTTTACAGCGCTGAAGCAGGACAACGCCGTAGAGAGCAATACCTACGAGGAGTTTGCTGCCAACCTTGGCTTGCATGCCGTGAAGCCAGCCAAGCAGGAGGATCCTGCCGAAAAGCAGGGTGTAGCGGCACAGCCCAACGCGGATGACTACGCGAGAGCGTCTAAGAACAACGCTCTGGCGGTAGCACGCGGGCGCGATGTGCTGCATCAGGCAGAGAACGCGCAGGAGTGGCAGAAAGCCAACTTCGGGCTTAACGTGCCGAAGGTAGAGCTTGGACTTGGCAAGTCGGGTCGTACCGTGGCCACCGCTCCTACGTTCAATGCCAAGACAGGCAAACAGGAGCGCACCTACATAACACAGAGTGGCAACGAGTACACCTCACAGGCTTCTGCCGAGCGTGAGCAGGCCGCTCTGGACAAGCAGCAGAAACAGGCGCGTAAGCTGGCTCACGTGCAGGAGGAGATAGACCGCAAGCGGCAGGAGGAGCTGGCAGGCATAGACAAGCAGCTGACCGTCATGCGGGAGCAGTATGACCGCATTAAGGGTACTGACCAGACGAGTGAGACACGCAGAGGCTATATCATGCAGGCCATAGACCGACTACAGCAGCAGCGGGACGCAGCAGAGAAGAAGTACCGCGGGCGCGATGTGAAGGCCGAGTATGAACTGGGAGGCGGCAGAGAACAACTCGAGGCTGCAAAGGAGGAGGTGGCCAAGGCGCTGGAGGACATAGAGGAGAGACGCGGTGAGAAGTCGGGCTTTATGGAATTTGCAGAGAGCCAGTTCCCCAACGTGACCTCTTACATACGTAGGTGGACTGACCCCGAGTATGGCAAGGCCAAGGCAGCAGAGCAGGCACTGGAGGACACAGAAAACACCATCAAGCAGGCTACGCGCGAAGGCTTCTCCAACAACACCGCCTTCAACGTGGCACGTGGCGCGTGGGACGCTACCCGCGATATACGCACGTGGGACTTCGGTGCCAACGACTGGGCAGACAGCCGTAACCTGGCTGAGCTTGTAGATAAGTCAGAGCGAATCCGCAAGGTCGAGGAGGCAGGCAAGACACCCGAGGAGCATCTGACCGCAACCGAGCAGAGAGTGCTGGACGCGATGGCGGTATCAAGCACGCTGGACGCTAACTTCAGTGAGCACGTGCCGATGTCCTACCGCGTAGGACAGAGCGTGCCTGCTTCTGCGGGCTTTGCCGCCAGCATCTACCTCAACCCGCTCAACGGGCTGGGGGCTGCTGTGGAGAAGCAAGTAGCGGCTAACGCTGCCAAGGGAGGCATGAAGGAAGTGCTGAAGGGCGCGATGAAGACAGCGGGCAAGACGGTGATGAAGAACGTGACTGGCGCGCCTACCATGAACGCAGCCGAGCAGAGCATGCAGCGCGCTCTCACAGTAGCCGCCGTGAACAAATACGGCAAGTGGGGCGTGCGTGCGATGAACACCGCAGGCCGCGTGATAGGTGATGGAGTGGAGGCGCTGGGTACAACGCTCACCACAGGACTGCCGCGTACCATGGCCTCTATCAACGAGAGACAGGCGGGTACGTTCATAGGCCGTGTGGATGACAGCGGGCGCATAGTGTATGACCGCGTGGAGGACAGAGAGACAGGGGCTAAGTCGTACCTCAAGGGGGGCTTGGCTTCCTACTTCGAGAACCAGTCTGAGCTGGTGGGTGAGTACTTCTCCCCTATAAAGAACTTTGCCAACCTTGCTGCCAAGGATATGCCTCTGGCACGCAGCATGGTGGAGCGGTTCATTGCATCCTCACCGAAGCAGAAGGCTTCCCTGCTGGCCGAGTTCCGCAAGAAAGCGCACATAAGCGGCCTCTTCGGGGAGTATGCAGAGGAGGTGATAAACAACCTGGAGAACGCGGTTTTCACGGGAGACATGAACCTGACGGGAGGTGTCTTTGAGCCCAAGCGTGAGGACTACAAGAGCGAGGAGGACTACAACAAAGCCGTGAACGACTGGAAAGGATCCATGTTCAACGCTGAGACAAACTTGGAGACCTTCTTGTCTGTGGCCGCGATGATTATGCCCATGGCCGCTATCGAGCAAGGACAGAAGCGCTACAACTCCTACACCGTCAAGCGCCAGCTAAACACCTCTGCCGATGCCCTGCGCAAGTCGTTGGGCGAGGAGACCGCTGTACCTCTTATGACCCGCATGCGCGAGGCAGAGAGCATCAAGGATATATGTGATGTGTATATGTCCGTCCTCAAGGATGGCGGGCTGAAGGACAGCAAGCAGGCGCGCGCGCTGATGGACTACGCTGGTAAGCTGGTGGCCTACCAGAGCGTAAACACAAGCGATATGTCTGGGGAGATAAGTGCAAACCGTGTACAGCGAGGCTATAAGAGCGCGTTTGACGCAGGGCATGAGATGGCCGCTGATGAGCGCCACAATGCCGCTGTAGAGTTTGACAATGCAGCGGCAACCGCTACCGAAATGCTGGGCAAGGACTTCGTGATGGCCGTGCGGGATATGGACTTGCCACAGTTCCAGGAGATACTGAAGACACTGAACTGGGAGCAGAAGAAGGCGGCTACGGATGTGTATCTGTCCAGCGTCCGACTGAGCGGTATCATGGCAGGGGCGCGTGACCGCGTGGACGAGGAAGCCGACAAGTACGGCAACACGCTAAACCTCATGTCGGACGAGGAGGGCAACGCATGGCGCGGCTCTAACCTTGGAGAGAACGAGTATGTCGTACCCTCTTCTCTTTCTGACGAAGGCAGTACGCTGGTGGTGCGTGATATGGAGACAGGCGCTCTGCGCATGATACCGCGTGAGGAGGCGGGAGAACTGACAGGCGTCAACGCCAGCGAGGAGACAGAAGCCAGACGCAAGCAGCTGTGGGAGCAGGCGAAGGATGAAGTACGCTGGAACCTCAACCACCATAACAAGACCGTGCAGCCCGCCGTGGGTGAGACGGTCAGCATCAGCATGCGCAAGAGCGAGGACGAGGATAACGAGACACAGCGCTTCCTCATCGTGAAGGAGGATGAGGATGGTAACTTCTATCTCCTGCCCACACGCATGAACGAGGCAGGCGAGGAGGAGGCCATAAGCGGCACACCCTTCAAGGCCACCGCTGACGAGTTGCTGTCTTCCCAGGATTACGTGTATGAGCAGGAGGACGCAGCGCAGCGCGATGCCGAGCGAAGCGCGGTGGAGGAGACTACGGAGGGCGGTGCAACAGAGGAGACACCGACTGACGGCTCTTCTGTGGTCATAGAGGGCACTCCCGCTACAGAGGAGGACGCGCCTGCCGATACAGCAGTGCCTACCCGTAGCGAGGTTGCCGCGCAGCTGGACGCTACCGAGGAAGGCAGAGGCGCACGCGCAATGGTTGACGGCTGGGTGCGTGACGAGAACGATGCCGAGACAATCCATGAATGGATAGACATCGTGGATGAGTCAGAGTGGGATGCCAAGACGAAACAGCTCCTGCATGACTACGTGGATAGCAAGGACGCACCAGACGAGGAGGGGCCGACTGGCGGGTCATCCGCTGTAGTGGAGAGTGAAGCCGCTCCTGTTGTGGAGGGTGAGGCCGCCCCTGCTGTGGAGAGCAAGGCCACTCCAAAGATACCGCTGGATAAGGACGGAGCACCCCAGTACGACAAGGCTCCTGTGCAGGCCACCGTGGAAGACCTGTATGATGGCACACTTGACGACAAGGAGGTGGGCGAGTTCATAGAGGCACAGATAGCGGAAGCCAACAAGAACGTGAAGAAGCTGGAGAAACGGAAACCCAAGGTAGGCACTGACAAGGCCAAGTACCTTGCCAGCAAGAAGAAGTGGGAAGACGAGTTGGAAGATGCCCGCCACAAGGCTCAGTACTGGAACGATGTAAAGGCCGAAGTGGAGAGGATAACCACACCCGCAGACGCGCAAGGCTTGGAGGGCGAGCTGAACGATGATAACGCACGCGCGGCTTACCGAGCACAGCGAAAGTATGAGAACGGCATACCTACACAACAGGAGTTCATCGCCGACTTCATGGCAAGTGCCAAGATAGCACCCGAGTCATTCAGAAAAGAGACTGGAGGCGGAACGATGGAACAGAAGCAGTGGGCAGGACGTATCGCAAAGGAGGGGGACAGCATAGAGCGCCTGTCCGAAAAGTTGGTTGACCTCGACAATACGGAGAACGGTGGCCGCTTCTTCGGCGGTGACAGCGCTGCCGCAAGGGATGCCATTATAGACTTCCTAAAGTCGGGACGAGACAAGACTGACCAAGAGCAGGAGTTTGTGGAGCAGTACAACGCGCAGCGCGATTCGTACTATAACGAGCGCTACGGCATGTCTTATGATGACTATATCGCATATACCGAGCAGGAGATGCCCGAGATGTTGAGAAGATATAGTAACTTTGACGAGCAAGAGTTCACCAATCTATACGCAGACGAGATAGAGGAGGACTTGCGCAGAAGAGAAGAACAAGCTAAACAACAGAACAATGGAACAGAAGGAAATGACTCCGCAGGAGAAGAGCAGAGCGATGGTGGAAGCCATCAAGTACAACTTGGCGAACGGACTGATGACATCCGAGGAGGTGAAGAGCGCACAGACACCAGAGCAGAAGAAGATGCTGGCGATGAAGGCGCTGGTAAACCAGAGGCTGCACAAGAGAATGCTGGAGCAGAAGCAGCAGGAGGAAGAACAGCGAATGTGGGAGGAACACCAGAACTCCAAGGTGATATACCGTCGGAAGAAAGAGTAGCGTCCAATCTCTCATCCGAAAAAGGGCAGAAAGAGCGTGAGGCAATGAAGGCCGACCCCGTACTGAAGGAGTTGCGTGAGAAGGCGAACGCCGAATACGAGGAAGCCGATAAAGCGGTGGAAGCCGCATACAAGAAAGACACTAAAGCCGCAAAGGACACGCGGCTCCAGAAGGCAGATACCGTCGATACAGAGTCGATGGCTGAGGAGTATGGCTTGGACGGTATGTGGCTTTCCCGATATGCCGAGGGTATGAAAGAAAGGAATTCAGCTGCGGCTGCAATGGCTCTTCATGACCTAAAGGCTCTATATCTGCGTGAGCATATAGCGGAGAAGAAGGCGTTGATGGAGCGCGATGGAGTGAGCGGTCTTCTTGCTAACAAGCGTCTGTTTGAGCCTGTAGAGCAAGCGATTAAGGCGAAGTATGGCGACGTGGACGTGCTTATTGAGGAGCGCAGAAAGCAAGCGGAGATAGAGCGTGGCATGATGGAGGCTGCACGCAAGAGAGCCGAAGAGGAAGAAGCCAAAAGGCAGCAGCACTTGGAAGAGTTGTCTTTACTCACAGAAGACGAGATAGACGAACGCTATGCGGATGCCTTGGCGAAAGGTGACGAGGCTACTGCCCGTGAGATGCTTGACGAGGCTGCAAGACGTAAGGGGTATGGTGATGCCGAGAGCGACTACCAGGGTGTAGGTGCTTGGGGCGCACCTTCAAAGCCTGATTATGAGACGGACGAAGCGAGACGCAATGCCGTTGGTGAAGACTCGCCAGACCTCAATGTGGAGGATATGGCAGCAGGCTACAGCAACCAACCAGAAGACATCTTTGTGCATCCTGATAAATACTCGCAAGGCTTGCCAACAAGCAAGGAGAGCGGCAAGGCAATACAGACAGCCATTGACGACATACGGAACGGCAAGAAGGATGTGAAGATAAAGGTATATCGCGCCGTTCCTACAACTGTAAAGGAGGGCAAGTTGCGCAATGGTGATTGGGTGACTCCTTCGAAGAGGTATGCTGAGTTGCATGGTGAAAACCGTCTGGAGGGTAAGTACCGTATCATTGAAGACGAGGTGCAAGCTGGTGACCTTTGGTGGGACAGCAACGACGTGAACGAGTGGGGCTACGACAACGGCAAGAGCTACAGGTATAAGAATGTGAAGAACAACAGAAAGCTGAACGACTTAGTAACACGCGATGACAAGGGCAATATTATCCCACCATCAAAGCGTTTCAACTCTCGCAAGGCTGATGAGCGCTACCAGCGCGGAAAAGGTGCTGTTCCCGCCACGAAGGAGGAAGCTATCTTGCGCGATGCCGTGATAGACAGAATGCGTGAGAATGGCATGGATGTCATAACAAACGAGGAAGAAGGGCAGCGTGTGCTGGACGAGGCTAAGAACTACGTCATCTTCAACGAGAAGGATGCCAAGATAACTGACCATGTACGCTTCTTCCGCACAGCCGATGGCGAGGCTTATGGCTTTACTGTTGACGGGAATATATACATTGACCCGAAGATAGCCAACAGCGAAACGCCTGTGCATGAGTATGCGCACCTGTGGGCAAGCGCTCTGAGGCAGTCAAACGCTAAAGAGTGGGCGAATGTGGTTGGCCTTATGAAGGACACCGCTGTATGGGAGGAAGTGAAGAAGCGTTACCCCGAACTGACGACTGATGACGAGATAGCAGATGAAGTGCTGGCTACCTACTCAGGACGGAGAGGCGCGGAACGCTTGCGTAAGGAGATGGAGGAGGCTACCAAGAACGGAAGCATCTTCGACAAGGCAGAAGCAATGAGCGCGATGCAGAAGATACGGCAGGCGCTTGATACGTTCTGGAAGAGCGTTGCTGACTTCCTGCATATCCACTACACCACGGCTGAGGAGGTGGCAGACCGCGTGATGAAGGACTTGCTGGACGGCGTGGATCCTCGCATGATGAATGACGGGGAAAGCGTGGAGAGCATCCGCTATCAGCACGTGGAGAGTAAGGAGTATGAAAGCCCAGAGAGGGCGAACGAAAGGTTCAATGACGAGCTTGACGCTTTCAAGAACAAATCACATAAAGGCCTACTACATTTGGGTCGTCCAGGCGCTATACTTCGCGCGGCAGGGATAGACGTAGAGAGCATTACTCTTTCACCAACCGTGTTGAATAGGCATCTAAATAAGCACGCCCTCACCACAGATGACTTGAAAGGACTTGCTAAGTCTATCCAATCCCCAATCTTAGTGTATAAACACGGAAAGAACTCCCCTAATATTGTTGTGGTAACGGAACTTGACGTAAAGGGTGGCAAGCTATCTGCGTCGTTTGAACTTGATAGCAATGGTGAGGTTGTGAAAGTGTCGAATATCTCCAGCATACACAACAAAGACGCAGAGAAGGAGCTTCTTCGACTCTATAAAATGGGAGAAAAGGACTTCAGAAACGCCTTAAAGTGGGTAGAAAAGGAAAAGATGCTTAATTGGCTGGCACCGAGTTCCTATAAGCCCTCAGGTATGCAGACCAACGAAGCACCTTTTGACATCGCAAAGGTAATACAAGATTTCGAGAACCCAAAGGTTTCTGACGAAAAAGTTTCAGAGGATGACCTTTACCGCGTTGTGGATGACAAGGAGACCATCGAGCGCCTGGACGCTGAACCAAAGATAACGGCTTACCGAGCCATGCAGGTGATAGACGGCAAACTCTACTCACCAATGGCCGCAAAGGTGGATGGAAAACTGACAGACAGCAACCCGCATGGCGCATGGACGGAAGCCGAGGAGATCCTGTTTGACTTCACGCCCGAGCAGAAGGCTGCGATGGAGGCGCTGGACAAGTCGGACGATCCTGGTAACGTAGAACTCATCAAGGGCAAGCTGCGTTACAACAAGCAGAGCAAGAAAGGAAAAGGTACTTTTCAGTTCCACCTCGTGAAGGGAGATGGAAGCAGCCTCTGGGCGGCATACAACCCCTATATACACAGCTCCATGAGCATGCTTAATGACCAGTTCACCTCAGCCTACAAGCGGACTAACATAGTGGTCGTGGAGGTAGAGATACCCGAGAGCGAGTTGACCAGCGGTTACAGAGCGCAGAACGCAAAGAACACGGTGGGCATGACAGAGTGGAAAGCAGGACCCGTGGCAGGGCAGCTGCCTGGTGATATGGCAAGACAGGTGATGCTCTCACGCTGGAGCAAGGTCAAGCGCATTGTCCCCTACAGAGAGGTGGCCGACCAAGTGGCCGCAACTCTCAGCACAGCCGAGGAGAAGACGGGACAGAAGGTGCAACTGCCCATCGAGTCCTTCCATCCAGAGCTGAGAAAGGAACTGGAAAAGCGGGGCTTTGAGTTCCAGCACGGCAAATACACCGAGGAGACAGCCAAGCGTAAGGCGTGGGATGACCTGACGGACGAGGAGAAGCAGCAAGCCTATAAGGGCGCTGCCTACATGGACGATGCGGCCATAGAGGCTCTGAACAGCGAATACAGTGGCGAATGGCTCAAGCGTGAAGGCGAAGGACAAGCCACAGACGAGGATGTATCGCTTGCCAACGACCCCGTATCGAAGATGATAGGCAAGAGCCGATACAGCGCAGGACAACAGGTAGAATACGCGGAGAACATGCGGGAACGTATGACCACACACGCGCAGGAGCTGGCAGAGAAGCTGCATCTCAGCAACGTGGAGATAGTGGACGATGGTTCGGGCTTCACGGGCAAGAGACAGAAGGCAAAAGGATTCTACAACAAGCCTACTGGCAAGATAACCGTAATCATAGGCAACCACACCAGCATGGCAGATGTGGAGAAGACAATACTGCATGAGGCGGTAGCCCACCACGGCTTGCGTCAGTTGTTCGGTGAGCACTTCGACCAGTTCCTTGATAACGTGTACGATAGCTGCGACTACAAGATACTGCAGAAGATAGACGCGCTCATGGAGGAGAAGGGCTACGATCAGCGTACCTCCACAGAGGAGTATCTTGCGAGCCTTGCAGAGGATATGAACTACGAGACAACCGACCCGACCTTCTGGACGGCTATCAAGGAGGCTTTCTTGGATATGCTGCACACGCTTGGCTTCGACTACGCGGGACCCGTACTCACCGACAATGAACTGCGCTATATCCTGTGGAGAAGCTACAAGAACCTTGAAGAGCCTGGCTCGTTCCGCGGCATCCTTGGTACGGCTGAGGACTTGAAGATGCAGGAGACACTTGGAGTAGGACAGTACGAAACCGAGGGCAAGGAGTCCGCTGCGGCTGAAGACCTCTTCCGTGAGGATGACATAAGCCGTGCGCTGAACAATGACAGCGAGGGCGCAGGATGGAGCCGCGAGACCATGCAACGCGCATGGGACGATGTGATGAGTAAAGCATCCTTCCTTGCCAAAGAGGGCTACTTCGACTACCTTGCCAGCGTTGACGAGTTCCAGAAGCTCGTTGAACGCGCTACAGGAGAGAAGGTGAGCGACATGCAGAACGCATACAAGGCAATGCTGCAACTGAGCAGCCGCAACGCAAACGAGATGAAGCTTTTTGACAGTGCGTTTGCACGTCCGCTACAGCGTGCCGTCTATAGGCTCATAGGCGCTGTCAAAGACTTCAAGAAAGGCAAGGGTCTTGAGTTGTCCTGGTATCTCATCTCCAAACACGGCATAGAGCGTAACAGAGACATGGCCATACGCACCGCTATGAAGGAGAAGGCCAAGGAGTCTTATGCGGAACAGATACACGAGGCCACCGCAGAACTGAAGGAGGAACGCACGCAACTGCTTACTGAGTTGACGCGCATAGCAGCTGGCGAGACAAGCCCGATGGGTACGGAAGCCGCTATCAAGGCTCGTGTGAAGCAAATAGAGGCAGAGATAGACAGCATCAAGAAGCATCCCAACAAACACGGGTTGAAGACTGAAGCAGAGTTCTACGAGGACGAGCTGGACAACTGGTACCGCACCGCTTCCTTCATCAAGGAGTATGCAGAGGAGAACGGCTGGACTTGGAGGGAGACGCAGGAAGAGCTGACACGGAGAGCCGCTGACTTCGGGGCAGACGTGACAGAAGACTACAGCGGTCTGTCGGCACTCGTTGAGGCGGAAGAGGACTTCACGGAAGCCGCCTACAGGCGCGTAGAGAACTACGAAAACGCACACTACACTGATGACCTCTGGGAGGCTATACGCGCGATGAGCGGGTACAGCCTGGAGAAGCAGAGAAGCAGCGGACTGACGACAAAGAAGTACGTTGATGACCAACTCAGGCGCTACGACTTCTTCGTACCCTTGCGCGGCTGGGCTGACCCGACCGCAGAAGAGATGTACGACTACTTGGACGGACAGCGCAGTGAGCTGGGCAACCCCGTCAAGACAGCAAAGGGCAGAAAGAGCGAGGCTGACAACCCGCTGGGTGGCCTGCTGAGCGTGGCATACAGAAGCATCGCGAGCGGTAACAAGAACATGGCTCTGCAACACTTCTACAACCTTGTGAGCGCCCACAACACCAGCGGCCTGGCTGTCATAGACAGTATGTGGATAGAGAACAGAGGCACAGAAGACGCGCCAGACTGGGTGCTGGCCACTCCAGAACTCACCGACCCAATGACAGGCGGGCGAGAGATGAGCGCGGAGGAGGTGCAGGCAGAGCTGGACAGGTTCAACGCTGATATGCGCGAGAAGGCCGCTCTGGGCATGGCTATACAGATGAAGAAGGGAACGCCCCTGCCGCCTTACAGAGTGACACAGCAGCACGCACGCGCACACCAGATACGCCTCTCCGTAGGAGGCACTAACCGCGTCATCACCATAGTGGGCAACCCACGTGTAGCAATGGCACTCAACGGCCTGCTGAACCCAGAAAACAGCGGCTGGCCTATACTGCGGAAGCTCAATAACTTCATGGCAGGCGCGTTTACCAACTACAACGTGTCCTTCGGTGGGGCTAACCTTGCACGAGATACAGCGCACTCGAACTTGCGCGCGTTTATAGGCGAGAGCCCCGCATACTGGTGGGCGCTGACCAAGAAGCAGAATCTCATGCTTGGCAACGTGGCCAACTGGGCAAGGATGGTGGGCATGCTGCGCAAGTACGAGGCTGGAAAGCCAATGACGGGGTATCATGAGCGCATGTTCAAGGAGTTCATGGACGGTGGCGGTGCTACTGGCTACACCATGATACGCAACCAGAAAGAGAGCACGCAGTTCATGGTGGACATGGTGCGAGACCTCAAGAACATCAAGCGCAGGAAGCTCAGCCCCATGCGCATGTTTGAGTTCTTCTCGTTCCTCAACGAGGCCGCAGAACTGGTTAACCGCTTCGTGGCCTACGAGACAAGCCGCGAGATGGGGCGCACAAGAGAGCGCAGTATAGATGATGCCAAGGAGGCTACGCTGAACTTCAACCGAAAGGGAGCGGGTGCCAAGAGCCTGACGCAGCGGGAGGGCGCGAAGTACAGGCTATCCAACGCACTGAACTACTACAGCCAGTATGGCCGTTCGTTCATCGTGTTCTTCAACGCACATGTACAAGGCACATACCAGCTCTACAGGCTTGTTAAAGAACACCCCGCAAAGTTCGCTTTCGCGTTCGGCGCGGCTCCTGTCACGGCAGCTGCTGTGGCTCTGCCACTCTTCAATAACTTGCTCCTGCCAGCCATATACAGCGCTGTAGGCGGTGACGGGGACGATGACTGGGGAGACTACTACTATGAGTTGTCCGACTGGGAGCGCCAGCATAATATCTGCCTGCGTCTGCCCAAGGGTCACGGCTGGCTGAAGATACCACTTACACCTGAGTTAGGCGCGATGTTCCAGGTAGGCGATGTGACGGGCGCGTCCTTCGCGGGCAAGCGCGATATGCAGGCTTCTGACTTCGCGGGTATTATGGAGCTTGTAGCGCCCAATAACGTGGACTTTACAGACGCTGGCACGGCTATATCGAGCCTTGTTCCAAGCAGCTTGCAGTGGGCATCCCACATAGCCGTAAACCGCGACTTCAAGGGCTCGCGACTGCGCAACGACAACATGTTCAGCCGCTACCAGCCCGAATACCTCAAGGCTACCCGTAACACAAGCGCGACCATCACCGCGATGTCACGCGCGCTGAACAAGGTAGGCGGTGGCAATGACGAGCGCTCTGCCGACAACGTGCTGGACTTCTCCCCAGGCTACGTGCAGGAGATGCTGACAGGCATAGCAGGCGGATGGGCAAGCACAGCGCTGGCCGTGTCTGACGCGCTGGCCGCTCCCTACCTTGAGGGCGGTGGCTCGGAAAAGGACTATTGGAAAGGCGCAAAGGGTCTGTTTGACAGAGGAGGCGTGCCAGTGCTCAGCCGCTTCTGGATAAGCGGCAGCGGGGAACGTAACGCGGCACGTGCAAAGGGCGAGTACATGCGGACGGTCAAACCGTTCATGGGTGCGACTGAAAGCGAGTTCAGCCTTATAAAGCGCATACCCCGACCCGCGGCGCTGAACGTGCGTGCCAAGGAGGAGAAGCTGGAGGCCGCTAAGAAGTCACACGACCTCTTCGCTATAGCAGAAGCGGAAAAGGCGCTGGAATCCGCTAAAGCCAACTTCGAGGAGGCGAAGAAGACACAGAGGCAGAAGCTGGACGCGCTGCAAGGATCCGAGCGCTTCAAGGCCTACAGAGACATGCGGGGCATCACACGCTATATAGACTACATGCTGCGCCTGTACAAGGACAATGACCTACCCGATAACGTGGTGGACTCCTTACAGGAGGCTAACCGCAGGCTGCTGGGGGTGGAGAAGTAGCAACAAAGGAAAGCCCCGTGAGCGGTAAAAACTCACGGGGCTTGCTATATACTCAGTTGAACGGTAAATGCGGTTTTGCTTAACATATCGTGCAAACGTGTTAACGAAAGGCCGATTTACTTAACGTGTACACGCGCGCGTGCGAACATAACTTATCTTGGGCATAACTTGGACATCAACCTAAAATCGTGCCCATACCGACATATCGGCCTCTGGTGTACGCCAGTAGTCGCGCACCCTTTTACGTATCGCCCACACATGCAAGGGAGAAAGGTTCTCGCGGATCCTGCGTACTAACTCGGACGGGATGACCTCACATAAGGTAGCACGCGCGGGCAGGTGGCGCGCCTGTAGCAAAACCCTGCAAAGGTCAGACTTGCTTAACAGGGTGGCGGGGTCTTTGCTGTCGTCCCAGCCTTCAATGCCCTTCAAAGCAAGTGCCAGAAACTCCCATTCCTGGGGGCTGAAAAATCCCTGTAACTCGCACAGCGCATCTGATAGCAAAAGGCGCATAGCCTTAATATAGAAGGTAACTGCGGGCGTGGCATACTGGAACCCATCAAAAAGGAAATCCGTGTCAGCGGGTTGCATGCGCACAACGAGTTGCACAAAGTCATGGTTTGTAGAAGTCGGGTCTAACCGCTTTTTCTTGCGTACTGGCATAATGATACGTTTTTCGGTATAAAGGTAGCAAAATGTAAGCATCTATACAATAAATAGAGCAAAAATACGTTTCTTAGGTGTCTTTCTGTCAATGTGACAACGAATTAAGTAGCATATTGACATTTTTCGGGAGTAGCCAGTGGGTCGCGCGCAGCGGGGAGAAGCGCCCTTGCAAGCGTGAGAGAGCGTTATTTTTACGCAATACGTGTTCGCAAAACGGACAATATTAAAAAGGCAAATAGAACAACGAGCAATACGCGCCACGCTCGTCCTGCTCGTCCTGCCTGTCCTGCTCGTCCTGCCTGCCCCGCTCGTCCTGCTCGTCCTGCCTGCCATACGCGCCCAGCTCGTCCTGCACACGACACACCCGACATACACGCATTGCCTTCGCTCTCCCCCGTAGCGCGTGCATCGCTTATCACGCGCCCAGCGGCCTGCTGTGTGTCTTGTATGCCCTTTCCTACAGCCAGGCACGGAAAACACGAAATACGCGGAAAAACGGCATGAGGTAGCAAAATGTCAGCGTTTCGGGGCTGTAAATTGGCATTAAATAATAGAAATTATGTTTAGTTGTCTCGCAAGTTGTTGTGTATCAGTGTGTAACGTTTTGATAGATTGGAAAATAGTAAAATTGCTTGACAAAAGGCCGTTTTGCAGGGTGCGCGTGTGGCGCTCCTGTTGACAATATGACACACGCGGGAAAGGCGGGAAACGGGGTGTGGCGGGGTAGGGCAGGCAGGGTAGTCGGGCATGGCTGGTTGGCAGGGTAGGCGGGGTAGGCAAGGTCGGAAGCTGCCTGTCCTGCTCAGTGTGTCGGGCTGTCCTCCCTGCCTTCCTGCCTTCCCTGTCTTCCTGCATATCTGCCCTGCTCGGTGCACCTCGTCTGCCCAGGCAGTCGGACACGCACACGCGGTCGCAGGCGCGACCCCAGGGGTGGTAGGGTCCTCGTGAGGACTCTCCATATCGCCGAACGTGAATTATTATAAGGGGAAAGAGAGACGAGCGCGTTGTACGCGGATGGCTCGTTTTGTGGCTCTGAGATATATGCGGGTGATTCGTTTTCCTGCTCCTGGATGTACACGGATGGCTCGTTTTCCTGCTCTGAGATGTACGCGTGTGGCTCGTTTTACGGCTTTGTGCGACTCGTTTTCCTGTTCTGAGATGTACGCGTGTGGCTCGTTTTGCGGTTTGGTGTGGCGGGCTTATAGGGGAGGTTGGGTCCCATACGAGGACTCTCCATATAGGCCGTAGGAATTATTTTAGGTGGTAAGAATACGTTACACTTTGTTTGGCATACCAGAAATGTGGGGGAGTAGGGCGGCAAAGCGGTTTATCTGTTCGTAGATTTCTTCCCGTGTATGTCTGTAATGCAGGTTGAAAGGTACTGGGAAGACACTTTTGCATTCCGAATAACCCGTGTTTCTGACCAGTGTGAAGTTGGTGATTGTATTGTCACACTTCTCTATTGTCACACTTTTCCGATGAAAAACTGCACAAAACAGACAAAATGTGCAATTTGTCGTTTGCACCCCGATTTTGCACCAATAAGGCCCGAACCGAGCAAAAACGTTATTGTCAACACTATTGTCCGCTTATTGTCACGTGCATTGTCATTCTCCTAATTTCTTGTATTTCTGTTACGTATAATATATCTGTGACAATGTGACAATAATATATATAAAATTCTATAAATACGTATATTGCTATGTGTATATTACAATTATACCCTAATACGTATATATAAGTTATAGCATTTTTAGTCACGTTTTGTCACGAACGTGCTTAACTCTTTGTATAACAACAATATATAAGCATGACAATCGTTTTTTTTATTGCCACGCTCTGTCACACACCTTCTTTTCCCTCCGTTCTCGACCCACCGCTGCGCTCGCCACCCTGCCTCCCGTGTAGGTATGCCCAGACGCAAAAAGAGTGGCGACGACACGCTGCCCTCGCCACTCTTTTTCTACTGGTTCAGCTGCTCTGCCTCCCCTATAAAATATGGTAAGAAAACGCTACACTTGTGTAACGGCTACAGGAACGACTCGTTGATGGTCTCGAAGTTCATCCCCTCACGTGCGGCAGGCTTGGCCGTTGAGGGCAGTGGCATGCGGTCTGAGATGAGGTCGGCAATCATGTCCGTCATCAGAATGTCATCGTGGTTGTCGCGTCCTTCGATGTTGCCGTATGAACCATCCTCCCTTTGTTCGTAGATTGCCATCTCTTCGTAGGCTCGATAATCGGGATCCAGGAAACGCACGTTGTCCTCGAAGGACACGATGAAGTGGTCAACCATATCCTGTTTGGTTTTCACGTTCGTTTGAAATCCTATCTTCTTGTATCGTCCGTTGCGGAGGTCTTCGGGAGAGGTGGAAGCACGCATGTAAAGATTTTGGTAGGTGTGCTCGATGGTCTCGAGGATGCCGCGTGTGTGGTCGCCCTGGTCAACGAACTCGGAAGCCTCTGCTTTCTTTTTGTCATACGTGTTGGACTCGAAGACAAGGAGCGCTTTCTGGTAGTAGGTAGCCACCATGACCGCCTTGTACGCCAGGAAGTCGTAGCGTATGTGTCCTCGCCAGCGGGCTACCACCTCCGCCTTGCCTCCGAAGCGCAGCGGCCAGCGGTCAACTACCGTAATCACTGAGAAGTCCGCCTTTGTGGAGCGCCCTCCCACATCGACCACCACGATATAGCGGTCACAGGTAGGTGCGTTGTCTGGGCGCTGCCATATCCACAGAAGCCCCTTGGGGTCTTGCGGCAGGAGACGCGGCACCCTGTCATCGCCCTGCATGATGTCGCCCATATAGTCGGGGTCACGTGCGTACTCGCGTCTGTAGCGGTCAACGAGGTACTGGTCGAAGATGGTGTGGCCAGAGTGCTTGAAGCATTCCACGTCATCGGACGGTGCCTCTGAGGCGATACCCGCGTGGCTGTGGTGTCCCGCTCGCTCTGCTATGTACCAGTTGATGGACTCCAGCGATGCGCCTTTCTGCCAGAGAGACCACAGGTAGTGGCCTGACTCTGTGGTCGGTGTCTCTGTCTCATCGTAGCGATTAAGTAGCAGCTCTCTTGCGAAGTTCAGTTTCTCGTTGGCGCTCCTGAACGGTATGGTGTCGTGCGCGATGTAGAAGAACGGGATGAAGAGCGCTTCACGCGAAGACTTCTTCTTTCTGTCCTTTGCAAGTTGGTAGGCATCATAGAACAAGCCCGACATACCGTTGGCTGTTGACTCCATGACCTCCAGCGTGAGAGGCGCTATCAGCATTCCTCCCGCGATGTTCGTGATGACGGATTCTGCTGTCTTTCCCTGTGTGGTTGTCCAGTAGGCCACCTCTGAGAAGTGCGCCATAGCGAAGTTGGAGCCTCGCGTAGCCTCGAAGTTCTCGAACGAGGCGATGGTGACCACGTTGTCGCGCACCACCTTTCCTTGCTCGTCCGTGATGGTGGAGTCGGACGACGAGCCTTCCTTGGGCGAGAAGCGCAGCTTAGGCACGTTGAATACGACATCGGCAGGGAAGTGCATGAGCGTTCTGGAGTACATTCCCTTGATACGTCTTGCCGTGTCTTTCGTCTGTGCGATGATGACGGAGTTCCATCCCTGCCTTATGAAGATTTGGATCCACGCCATGTAGAGCTGCACCAGTGTCGAGCCTCCCCACTGCCTCGCCTTGAGGAGCACCAGTCTTATAGGCCTGCCCTGCCTGCGCATGCGCTCCAGTCTCTCCAGCAGTATTATCTGTGCGTAGTTGAGGACGAACGGCACGTTCTTTCCGCTCTGCTTGTGTGCGATGTAGAAGCACTTGGCGAACGCGAAGGACGGGTCTCTCTGCAAGCGCAGCAGGAAGAGCTGGCGCATGACATCCTCTTCGTTGATGGCCGAGCCTTCCAGTTCTCTCTTGTGAACCAGGTTGAACCACTCCACATAGGCACTGATGCTGCCGAGCGCCTTCACCTTCTGGTACATCGGCTGCAAGGCGACCTCCCTGGTGAGCCACTGCACGGGTATCGGGTAGTCGGGTATCTCCACGCGCTCTATGTGGGCGGGCATGCCCTCTCCAGTTATCTGGTCAATGCCCTGCAGGGTGAGTCTTGCCATCCTCCTCTCGTCCTCCTGCATGATGGCATCAAGGGTCGGCTCCTCCTTCGCGCGTGCCGCCTCACGCTCTATCTCGTCCTGCAAGTCAGGCAGGGTAGCGCTGTTTTCCTCGTTTTCGGCGCCTGTGGCGCGTTTCTCCTCTTCGGCGGGTACTTGTTCCACCTCTGGCGAGAAGTCCCCTCCTATGGCCTCGAGGAGCGATTTTCTGGCATGCGTAGGTTCACGCCCCTTCTCCATGTTCGGGTTGGTGGGCATGAGCTTCTGTTCGTGCGTCCGCACGTAGGGTTTCTTTTTCTTCTTGTCAGGCTCTTCGGAGAAGACCTTGAAGGCATCCGAGTTCCCCTTGACCTCCTGCGCGTCAGCCTCCTTCTTCGCCACACGCTCGGCCAGTGTGCTGGTTCCCGAGAGCGGCTTTATTATTTTCTTCGGTGGAGTATAGTCCATAGTATGTACGATAAAGTGTAAGACAATAAGTGTATTTTCCAGTTGAAGCCTCCCCAGAGTGCCAGCGGCACGTTGCTGAGGAGCAGCACCCAGTTAGGCCTGCCGTACCACACATCGCTGCGCGCTATCATCGCATAGCACATGCCTGACAGCCCGCACGTGGGCATCGTGCATGCGGCAAGCGGTGACAGCGCTGCCACAGAGGCGCAGATCCACCCCGACAGCGCGCTCTTCCATCTCGGCTTGTACCTCAGCAGGAAGAGAAAGTTGAGTGCTACGTGCCAGGCGTTCGCATGTGTGAAGTGATAGGTGAGTGCTGACAGCAGGCTTGTGTTCTGGGTTACGTAAGCTCTCGGTACTGCCAGGCAGCAGATGACGAGAAGGCACAGCATCAGATAGTCCTCGGTCTTCGCCAGAGGCTTTGCTTTTGTTTTCGCATTTTCCATATAATCCGTTTAGCGTATGACATGGACAGATAGAATCCGTCCGCTGGTTCTGTGATGATGAACGATGTTATGAAGATCGAGGATGAGTTCTTGAACGTTCGGTGCGAGCGTAGCCGCAGATACTTCCTGCGTATGCTCTCCACCACACCGTCCCTTGCGAGGTGCTTCTGCGGCTTGTCCTTCCCCTTGGCTATCTCCAGCACTATCCTGTATGCCCCGTAGAAGGACAGCCACAGACGCGGCTGCTTCTCTCTGAGCGCTATTCTCAGCGCCTCGTTTTCGGTAAGTTTCGGGTCGTCGGCGAGTGCTCTCTTGAAGGCCGCATAAAGCGCTTCGTCCCTCATTCGTCTGTAGTTGCAAGTGTCTTTTGGCATGTGTAATAATAGTTTTTCGGTGTTTGTACTGTACAAAGGACGTTCTGTAAGTTGGTCACACAATAGCGATTTTGATAATTCGTCAAACTTTAGTTGCCGCGCTTCCTACTTTTGCGATGAATAAAATTCACAAGAGACATATATGGCACAAGCAACAGCACCACAGGCGGCTCCTGCCGCTGAACCCGCGAAGGAGAGCAAGCGCGACTTGTTCCGTAGGCGCATGAGCAAGCGTTACCCCGACTTGAACCTGGACGATGAGGATGCCTACTACGACCAGATGGGCAAGGCGTTCGATGAGTACGAGGGCTATGAGAAGAACAGCAAGCAGCTTACCGACCGCATGCAGGCCAGTCCCGCATTCCGTGATATGGTGATAGCCGCAGGCAAGCAGGACGACTTCGACCCTATCATCTACCTCACCGAGCAGCGCGGCCTTGATCTCAAGGCTCTTCAGGATGACCCCGAGTATGCGGACAAGCTGGCACAGGCTCACTCCAAGTATCTGGAGCGTGAGGCCGAGAACAAGAAGATTGATGACGCGATGGCCGAGAACATGCCCAAGAGCATCGAGGCTATCCGCAAGAAGTCCGAGGAGCTTGGCCTGAGCGAGGAGCAGACACAGGAGATAGTTGGCAAGATGTATCAGGGCATGGACGACATGGTGCATGGCATCCTTGACCCCGAGTATTTCGCGATGCTTGCCAAGGGTATGACCCACGACAAGGACGTTGACCAGGCTCATGAGGAGGGCATGGCCGCAGGGCTTAGCAAGAAGGTGGATGACAAGCTGCGCAGCCTTGAGGCAAGTCAGGAACGTGTGTCTGGCAAGCAGTCCCCTATCAAGCGCCCCGAGCCCAAGCAGAAGCGTTCGCGCAACATGTTCCTTGCAGGAGACGAGGACGAGTATTAGAGAGTGAGAAACATTTTTTAGTTGTTAATTTGATAAGTTAGAAGTATGAAGCAAATTCTGAGAGAGTTCAAGCCCCTTCACTTCCTTGTGCTGGTGCTTAGTGTTCTGGCTTCCTTCGCCAGCGGCGGCATGGCTATGGCAGCAGTCGGCCTTGACGATGTAGGCCGCACCACTGCGGATCCTGACGGCACAGGCAACAAGGTGAAGAACGACCCCAACGCGGGTACCCCGCTGGAGGGTTCTACCCCCGACAGCCCACAGAAGGGACTTGACCAGCAGAGTGCCGCCGCTACAGGTAGTGCTCTTGACCAGGCAGGCGTGACTGAAAACAACATCGATGACTATGTGTCGAAGTTTCGCGCGTACCGATTTCCCTTGCACACCGACATTCTGCGTAAGGCAAGGCAAATCAAGGTTGACACCAAGGAGCCCACGAACTGGGAGGTAGGTGAGGCAATCATGGAGTTCACCAGCATCGCCAAGGTTACTGGCGGTGAAGAGGAGGTTACCCTTACCGCTACCGAGATTGCCAAGAATGACTGGAAGCTCATCCGCCGCAACGCCACTATCATGGTAGGCGCTCCCCTTGGCTACAAGGGACAGGTGAAGGACAACACCCCTCTGGTGCTGTTCGTTGTTGACAAGAGCACTACTGGTATTACCGTTCGCGCGCTGAACGGACCCAGCAAGAGCGCCAGTGACCCCACCACCACAGTTCCCGAGATACCCGCTGGTACGACCTTCTTCCCCATGGCTCCTGCCCTGAGTGAGAGCGAGGTGGAGGTAGAGCCTAACAACGCCCTGCCCATTGAGACCCAGTGCTACTTGCAGAAGAAGGTATGTGCCATCACCTATACCGAGCTGTTCGAGCGTATCAAGAAGAAGGCTCAGTGGAATGTGCAGGACATCAAGGACTGGAACCTGGAGATGTTCCGCAGAGAGTGTACCCGCAGTATGCTCATCAGCGCTCCCGCCAAGTTCTATAAGCACAACGAGCGTACAGGCACTGAGACCGCCTACACGGAGAACGGTATCATGCGCCAGCCGCGCCTGGGCTACGAGTTGAGCGATGGCCAGATAGACTTTGAGGACTTGATAGGCATACAGGCTATGCTGTGCGGCAAGTACGACACTCCCAACGAACTGACTGCCTACTGCGGTACCAAGTTCATCCAGCGCCTGCTGAACATCGACTTCTCCAAGCACAAGGAATACACGGTGCGCAACTACACGGATGAGAGCACGAAGATTAAGATTACCTCGTTTGAGAGTAACTTCGGCAAGTTCAACTTCGTGCATGAGTACGGCCTGAACGACATCGGCTACAGCGAGTGTGCCATCATCTTCTCTGTTGAGGAGGCCAAGCACTTCTACTACCAGTCGGGCAAGACCATCAGCATCAACCACGAGAAGGGAGAGGGCGGCGAAGTACGCGAGGCCAAGTCTCAGTACTACATCAAGGATGACTGCGTGAAGCTCGACACCTTTAACAGCATGATTGTAGGTCCCACCACTCTGGTAGGCGACTATAAGCTGAGCGCTTTGGATGCCGTGCTGAAGAGCGTGAACAGCCTGTCTGACGTTTCCGCTCCTGCTGCAGGGGATATTGTCTATCTCATCAACGACGAGTCTGGCAAGCCCATGGGTCTGTATGAGTACAGCGGCACTGAGTGGAAGCCCTACTCTGGCAAGAGCATCTTCGTAGGCTGACAAGTTCTAAGGGGATTAGTATAATAGCCTGAATGCCCGTCTCGCTAACTACGGGGCGGGCATTCTTCAATCTTAACAATAATTCAAGAAAGTATGCTGAAAATATATGAACTTTCTCGTTTCGATGCGATGACCCTTCGTATCTCATACTGCGGCCAGGTAATCATGGCTTCTTTCAAGGGAGGAGACCAGAGACGCAACCGCGCCCGCCTTGTGACAGACAGCCTGTTCGTGCAGGACGCTCTGGAGCATGACCCGCGTTTCGGTAGTCTCTACATCCTGAAGAAGAGCTATTCAGACAGCACCAAGGATGTGGAGGCAAGGATTGCAAACGAGAAGACCAAGACACGCAAGATAACCAAGGTGAAGAGCGTCAACGATGCCCTGCTTTACTTCACCCAGCTTGGAGCCAACGTGACAGGCGAGGGAGACCTGAAGACACTGATGGAGCAGTATAACGTTGAGTTCCCTAACCTGAGATACTGAGAACGGCATGACACACCTGACAGGAGCGGATATAGTGTCTCGTGTGCGCAGGACAATCAACGAGGCACGAGTGAACGACTCGGAGTTCTACACGGGGGCAGACGAGGCAGAGCTTGACAGCATCATCGCTGCGCATGTCCTTGAGGCGTTGAACTTCGTGCATGGTACGGCTGACCCAGACTTGCTGGACGCAGGCGAGACTGCAACGCATGTGACAGGCACGAGGGAGCTTGGCAGTTACTTCGTGGGCGTGGTGGCCGTTCCTGGCTATCTGAGGCTGAAGAGCCTTCGCGTGCAGGGGTGGTCAAAGGCTTTGACAGAGACGCAGAGCGATGAGGAGGACGAGTATGCAAAGCAGTCCGACCCTTATGCCTGCGGAACGCCTGAGCGTCCTGCCGCTTTCCTCTCGGTCAATCTTGAGAACGGCGAGCGGCAGATTGAGTTGTACAGCCTGCCAAAGATAGACTCACGCGTGCGTGTGGAGTATATGACCTTTGTCGAGGACACAGGGGCTGATGACGGCATAGATGTCAGTACGAAACTTGAGGATGCTTATATCTACTATCTGTCTGGCCTTGTGCTTACCGTACTCAACGACCAGCATGCTGATGATATGTTTAACCTTGCGATGGCTCTCATGGGTGTTAGTGCGCAGGAGAAGCAAGAGAAAGGAGGAGTATGATGGCGAGTAATACGGAGCCCTTGGTGGCGATGCTTTTCGTGGAGTGCCTTATCATGCTCCTTCCGCTCCTGTTCGTTGCGTCCGACTTTTGGGCGGGCATACGCAAGGCCAGGCAGCGCGGTGAGGTCATAACAAGCAACGGCTGGCAGCGGACGGTGGCTAAGATAGGCAGATACTACAACATGCTGTTTGCACTGTTCCTCATGGACGGGATGCAGATAATAGGTTTGTGGTATCTGAACAACTACGCGGACTGGCACTGGCCGCTGTTTCCCTGGTTCACCTTTGCGGGTGCGTTCTTCGTTGGTGTCATTGAGGTCAAGAGCATCATGGAGCCCGCCAGCGACAAGGAGAAGAAGGAGATGAAGCAGGTGGCGCATCTTGCAAGTGAGATAGCCAAGCATCGCGCGGATCCAGAGGAGATAGCTCAGGCTATAGTGCAGTATCTCACCAATGACAGACGTAATAAGATTTACAGTAAGAAAGAGGAGGAGAGCGAATGAGGTTTACAAGAGAAGCACTTGAGAAGATGAAGACCTTTGAGGGTTGCAAGCTTAAGGCGTACCGCGATGCCGTGGGTATTCCAACCATAGGCTACGGGAGGACTCGCGGGGTGGAGATGGGTATGACCATCACGCAAGAGCAGGCTGACAAAGACCTTGAGGAGTTCATCGAACTCGAGGAGGAGGCACTGGGCAGGTTCTTGGGAGACGTGAAACTGACCGATAACCAGTGGGATGCCATAGTAAGCTTTGCCTATAACGTGGGCATTGGTAATTTCAAGCGCAGCACGATGGCCAAGAAGATACTTGCCAATCCTGCCAATCCAACCATTTACCATGAGTTTGGCAGATGGGTGAAGGCGGGCAACAAGAAGCTGCCTGGCCTTGTTAGACGCAGAGCATGGGAGGCCGCACGATGGGCAGGGGCTGTCTGATAGTGTTCCTCTGCGCTCTCTGTCTGTGCTCCTGCCGCTCTGTACGCACAGAGTACGTTCCCGTCATGCAGATACGCTCAGACACACTTATACAATACAAGGAGCGCGTGGATAGCGTGTGGATGTATGACAGCGTACACGTGCGTGAGGGGCGTGATACGGTGTGGATGGACAGGTGGCATGTGCGTGTGGAACGGCATAAGACATGCGACACCCTCTATATCAACAAGACCGACAGCATCCCCAAGCCCTATCCCGTGGAGCGCACGCTTACGCGGTGGCAGCGTACCAAGCAAGACTGGGGCGGCTGGGCGATGCTTGTGGCAGGCGCGGCTGTTGTGCTCGTCTTGCGAAGGAAGATTTGATAATTCGTCAAACCATTATGGCTGTGAGGATTAACTTTGCGGCATATAACATTACGATATGAAGTATGTAGGCAGTAATCAGAGAATAAATCTGTCATGGACAATAAGCAGAGGCGCGTCTAAGGTCAAGGAGGATTTTAGGCGTTCGTCTCTGTTTGTGTTCCTGACGAGTAACAACGAGCAGATACCACTCAACTATACGCTGAGTGAGAACGTCATAACGGCAACGCTTCCTACTGGGTTGCCAGAAGGAGTGTATGGCCTGCTTGCCGTGTGGTTCAAGTCGGCCTGCAATCCCTTTGAGGGAGGAAACGATGTCAGCTTGCCGCCTCTTGGCAGGATGAGCCGTTCACAGGTTGATGACCTGTTTGGCATCACTGCTGTGTCTAACGAGGCCGACTACTCAGAGTCAAGCGCTGTCAATATCGAAGTGCGCAGCATGGTGGCTACGTATGGATATGATGGCTTGTCCGCATACGAGATAGCCGTCATAAGCGGCCAGACCGCACTGCGCCAGAGCGAGTGGGTGTCCAACATCACCGAGCTTAACGAACGTCTTAGCGAGATTGAGAACTCCGAGACCTTGAGGCAGACAGCAGAGGCATCCCGCTCGTCCGAAGAGGGCAAGCGTGTCAGCTCAGAGATTGTAAGACAGCAGAACGAGAATGCGCGGCAGGCGGCTGAGAAGAAACGAACCTCTCTCCGCTATTATACGGAGGGAGACGGTTCTGCCGAGATACATGCCAATAGCGTTCGCGTGTATGCCGAGGGAAGCACCAAAGGTCTCCAACTCGAGGGCTATAAAGTGGAGGTGAAGAGCGGACTCGACGATATTGTGCTTTTGCCTGGCCCTGGCTATAAGGCTAAGGTCGGTACTAAGGAGATTGCTACCGTAGATATGCTGGAGAGCATAAAGAATAGGCTCTCGGCGCTGGAGAATAATAGCATGACATAACTATAGGAGATTATGGTAAAGGATATTAAATTCACCTACAATAAGGATAAGGCTTGCTGGCAGAGCGATGAGGTGGTATCACCAAACATGGCATACGTGCAGGTAGAGCGCAAGGGAATGGGCTGGCTGCGTGTGTATGCCTACGCGGCAGGCAAGAAGCCAGTGACTGTACATGTTACCCAACAGAGGATAACCGCGTTTCTGACGGGCTATCTTCCCGTGGGCGTGACGCTGCGCATGGAGAGTGAGACAGAAGTAGAGTCCTGCGTGCTGTGCCAGGACGGTGTAGAGTAAGGAGGAGCGGATATGGAGAAGATAAACTTGCCCGTCATAGGCATGCAGGCGGGAGGGGGAAGCGGCAGTGGTTCTGGCTCGTCTGCTGACTTGCGCCCAATATATGAAAAGCTGAACGTGTTGCAGATAGGCCTGACCAATCTGCAAGGACTGCTGACTGAATTACAGGGGATAGTGGATGCGCATAAGGAGGCTACCGAGCACGACATAAACGCGCTTGCCAAGGATGCCACCAGCACCGACTTCAGCGAGCTCCCCCTGTTGTGCGGCCAGCCCAGCATCCTGTTCGGGGCAGGCACACCACAGGAGGCCATCGTTCCCGACAACTGGAAGCAGTTTGACCCCGACACGGATGAGGGCTACAACTGGAATGGAGAACCATCAGCCATCGGGCAGCAGTACATCAACACGCTTGCGACTACAGGCGGGCGCTACATCGCTGTGCGCGGCAGTGAGGAAGGCTCGCTTGTGTGGAAGAACTTTTAAGATAGAATGATATGGCAAATAATGTATTCGTTAAAATACCCGAGCGGGGGGACGCATGCGTAGGACGACTCTCCGACAAGAAGCTGTTTTACATCAAGGCCGACACGCTCGTAACCTCAGAGCTGGACAAGAGCGAGTGGGAGGTGCAGGGCGTTGTGTCACATCGAGAGGGTAAAAAGGTCACTATTGTCGGGCTGAACAATTCGGGTAGCATCGCATTCTGCGACCGTGTGTGGTACTATCTGAGCGGCTATACGCTGGACGGCGCGGAGCACACCATAGTGCTGGCCATACCCACCAAGGCAAATTGGGATAAGAGTGTGGAGAAGACTATCACCTACACGGCAAGTACCGTAGAGGAGTTCATCAGCGCGCTCAATGCCGCTTTTGAAGCGGATGCCGACTTCACCGACCAGGACTGGTATGCCGACCTCATGGCTGACGGGCGTGTCCGCGTGCATTATGTGTTCGCCGTATGGCAGAACTACAACTTCACTGCCAAATCAGGTATCACAAAGACAAACAGCATGCCCGAGTTAAAGCAATGCACACGTCTAAGGCGTAAGAGCGGACAGGCGACGAAAATCGGCGGCATCTGCTCCTGGCACCGTTCGTTGGCCTACTACCGTAACGACAACGGCGCTTCGCACGAGCAAGGCGGGCGCACGGCTGAACAGACGAGCATCAAGCAGGAATGGCCGATCAACCTTCCTACTTGGCTCGGAACTTCCACCAAGAACCCAGGGGACTTCTGTAAACCGCTTCGTGGCGTGTATGGCGAGGGTGAGGAGGGTTGGCTGCGATTCATGCGCAGCTGTGTCTCTATTACTGACACCGACTACGGCATTATGATGTATGACGGCAGGGAGATGAGCAAGTTGCTCTCGTCCTTCACCTACACATCGCGCAAGGTGGCCGAACCGAAGTACATGTGCCCCGCAAGCGGATGGTGCGCCAGCTTCTCTACCTCCTGCCTGCAAGTAGGTTTGTGGCATCTGCCCGCACCCAAGGAACTTGTAGAGCTTATGAGAGATATAACGCAAGGAACGGGAACGCCTGACGTGCTTAATCGAACTATTGTCGCTGCAGGAGGCAAGGCTATAAGTAACGGTTCTGACCGGTGGACGTGTGCGCGCTACAATCCCAACCACGCTTGGGTTTGCTACGGCACGCACGGCTGCCTGCTCGCCTCGACCATGTACGGCGCCTGGCTTGTGGCTTCCCCGCTCTCGCTCCACATTCTTGAAAATTAACTCTTGCGCGGGCATGGCCTTGGCCTGCCCGCGCTTGACAAGACACATGACACACAGAGCATGGCAAGAATACATAACGCAAGCATTTACATAAGGCTGTGCCGACTGAGGCACAGGCTGAAGAAGATGCAGTACTTCCTGATGAAGAAAGACCGCATCGTGTACGGCACTCCTGCGTTGGAGTACTGCAACGAGTGCCTGCGCGACTTCGCGCTGGCTTACGAGTTCCAGGACGAGCGCGCCTACTATTACCGAAAGCTTATTGCCGATTTTGCCGTGCTCAAGGTTGAATTGGAAGGGATAAACCATGAAGGTGTATTGAGATGCCCGAAGGCTAAGGAACTCACCGAGACGAATGCCGAGTTGCCATCAGCGACCGACAAGATGTATCTGGGCATATTCCAGATTGTAGGCGAGATAGACGAAGACATCTCAAAATGGAGGCAGAGCGCGCTCCGCAGCAAGAGTACGCCAGACTAAACCCTGCGATACAGGTATGGCGTGCCAGCAGCTATAATTATTGGAGGTGCCCAGGGTGTCTTTTACACCGACAGGCAAGGAATTGGGCACAAGGGGTTCTAACCAGTGGACGTGTGCGCGCTACAATCCCAACAACGCTTGGAATTGCAACGGCACGAACGGCTGCCTGAACGCCACGACCATGTACAACACCTGGCTTGTGGCTTCCCCGCTCTCGAACCGATAATGAATGCAAAAGATGAATGATACGGTCAGCTTCAGGGGCTTGTACCCTATTTATCTGATAACGCGCAAGCACAAGCGCAACTCAGCGGACTGCGTGGAGTTTGAGCTCCACTGGCAGCGAAACCTGTTGCGCCTTGCGCTGGATATGAACGACCGTACCCTGCAACCGACTGCCTACACCTTTGTGGCTACCCGTCCAAAAGCGCGGGAAGTCTTCGCGTGCGATATGGGACAGCGCATCTGCGACCACTACATAGCCGAGGACATGCGTCCGCATATCGAACGCAGGCTTACCGACAGAACCTTCAACAACCGCATAGGAAAGGGGCTCAATGCAGCAATAAACCAGATAGCGGAAGACATCTACGACAAGACGTGCGGCTTCACCCGCGATGCCTGGTGCATCACCTGGGACTTGGAGGGCTACTTTCCAAATGCCCGTCAAGATACCGTATATGACCAGTTCCTTGACATACTTGACAAGGAATACCAGGGTGAAGACAAGGAGCTTCTGAGGTATCTGATAGAGCGGAGTATCTTCAGCTATCCGACCGAACACTGTGAGATACGGAGCACCTATGAAGAACGCCTGGCCATCAAGCCAGAGAAAAGCCTGTTCAACAAGCCCGCAGGCATAGGAGGTAGCATCGGCAGGCTTGTGTGGCAGGACGCGATGAGCCTCTACGTGGCTGATATAGACCGCTGGCTGGAGCAGGACTGCGGCATACTGCACGTGCGCTATATGGACGACAACTTTGCTGTCACGGACAACAAGGAAGCGTTCCTTGCCTACATCATGCCAGAGCTACGCAGGCGGTACGCTGAACTTGGATGCACGCTACCTCCACACAAGTTCTCCTGTCAGCACTACAGCAAGGGTGTGAAGTTCTGCGGTACAACCGTCAAGATGCAACGGGTGTATGTGTCGCAGAGGACGGTTCGCTCATTCATGCAATGCATTGCCAAGTTCAATGCAGCACCCTGCGAAAGGAGGCTCAGCGCGCTGCTTGCCTGTGTCAATTCCTATCTGGGCATCTGCAAGACACGTAACGGACATCACATCGCTATGACAGCGCTGGACAACCTGTCCGACAGATGGAACAGATACATACATCTTGACAAGCGTAGGATGTGTCTCGTTGCCAATGACGGATACGGGCTGAACGAGAGGCTGAAGCGCAGATATCATTTAAGATTAAAGCATAAAAATAGAAAGCATGACAAGAGAGGAGAAGCAAAGCGCCCTGCAGCGCATAGCAGAGCGCAAGATGGCCTTGCAGGCCATCATGGCCGAGAGTGACGCACATGCGGCAAAATGTATGAAGATGGGGCTCACCTTCAGAGAGGAGTACCAAGAGGAATACACAGCCTACGAGGCAGCGCGTGAGGAGTACAACACGCTTGAGGCGGAAGGGAACATCATCGCCACTACCGAGGTGGAGGATGACGAGATGATGTGGCGGGATCCAGCAGGGGAGGAGGTGCACGATGAAGGCCGTTGAGAAGTGGGGACTCGATAAGGTGACGCACTTCCTTGCAGGAGCGCTGGTGGCCGTTATGGCCTACCTCGTTGCCTGCATGGCAGGCGCGACGCAAGCGGCATCCCTCGCGACGGGTTTCGGGCTATCTATAGTGGCTGGAGTGGTCAAGGAGTTGTTTGACGAGCGCTTTGATTGGAAGGACTTGCTGGCCACCGCGATAGGCGGTGCGGTGGCTACAATAGGGTTTATAATATTGTACGTAGTATGAATAAGATAGCAACACATGACAGCGCGACTGGCGAGAGAGGACACGGCTTCCTCTCTTGGCTGGTCACGCCCTTTGCGAAGACGCAGAGCAAGACCATAGCGGAGCAGTATGCTGCTGGGTGCAGGAGCTTCGACATACGTGTGCGGCCTGCGCGTGGGAGACGCAAGGGCTACGTATGCGCACATGGGCTGTGGGAGAGCAAGCGGAGCGCGGTTGACATTCTTGGCATGATAGACCTCTTTCCAGACAGGTGCCAGGTGTGCCTGACCTACGAGGGGACGAGTGAGAACATAGAAGACTTCCGTCAGTTCGCGACAGAGTTACGGAAGAATTTTCAGTGGATAATATGGGGAAGCGCCTGCTGTAAGTATGCCAAGTATGCCAGCGTTAAGGTGGATTACGTGTCTGTTCTGCCCGCAGAGGTAGGCTACAGTGGGGGTGTGCAGGGCTTCTTGCCTTTGGACGGCAGAAGCTGGCATACCTATCTTCCTATCCCCTGGCTGTGGGACAGGCTCTATAAGAGGCCGCATAAGTTCAACGAAGAGAGGTTCACGTTTGTGGACTTCTTATAATACAACAAATACCATGAACGACAAGGAGACAGAGTTGTACAGAATAGTAGATAGTGTGGTCAGCTGTTGCGCCACACAGATAGATGCAGAGGGTCACGTGAACCTCACGGCAGAGGATGTGCTGGGCAAGAGTAGGGCAGAGAACGTGCTTATGGCGCGCTGCATACTGGTAGGCGAAATATCGGGCGCGGGGTATAGCGTGACCACCGCCGCACAGCTCTTAGGCCGTACCCCGCAGGCCATACGGCACTTGCAGGAACTCGGTTATCAGTACCACAGAACCTCAAGAGCCTATAGGATAGCAGAGGCAGAAGCCGTGCTTCTGTGTAGGAATTTTGAGCCAAGCGGGGTGTGAAAAGCTCTTTTTACGAGTCATACGTAAAACTTGTAGCCACATTTGGTGCTACAACTGAGTATTTATTCATAACTTTTCGGGCAGAAACTGAAATGTGGATAATATGAATACCCTGTTTGGCAAGGACGCATCCGTTAATGCAATCCTCTATATACTTTCTGCGTTTGGAGGACAGGCCGACATGCACAAGGTTTACAAGACTCTCTATTTTGCAGACCAAGAGCATCTGAGTAAGTATGGCCGTTCAATAACAGGCGACACCTATATTGCTATGCAGTATGGCCCCGTGCCGTCTATGATATATGATATATGATATTACGAAGGCCGTAAAGGGTGATAGTTATTTCTCTCAGTCAGAAAATGCCACCGAATTGAAGGAGTTATTCCATTTTGCAAATAGGTTTATTATCTGTGCTGCGGCTGACTACGACCCCGACAGCCTTTCCGATTCCGATAAGGAATGCCTCGATAATGCTATTGCGAAATGCCGCGATAAAAGTTTCACAAAACTTACAGAAATGTCTCATGGCCTGGCCTATAACAATACCCGACCAGACAGGGAGATTTCGGTTAAGGATATACTCCGCGAGGCTGGTGACACAGAGGAGTATGCCAATTATATATCCCAAAAACTGAAGTACGAGGAAGTACTTTGTGGCTACTGATGGCAAATAGAGACTTGATAAAGAGGGGAGCGATACTCCACTCTGAGACTTTTGACTTCGTTGACCACGGAAAGTTCTTTGTCATAATGGGTGTTTCTCATGGTGAGGTTGCGGGTTTCTTCTTCATCAATTCAGGAATCAACAAGTGGATCCAGGGAAAGGAAGAAATGCTTGCGATGCAGTACCCTATGCGAAAGGCCGATTATGGCTTCCTACGGTATGACTCTTTTCTTGCTGCCCAGGAATTGCTGAAGATACCTATAAGCAAGATAGAGATCGATATGGAGAAAGGGCAAACTATCTTCAGTTGTGGTTTGGTGATGAAAGAGGAGCATGTGAATGAGGTTTTGCAGCTGGCAAGGCACTCAAAATTGTTCAAGCCAAAAGACAAGAAGAACTTTCTTGGCTAATGGGTAAGTAATTAGAAAACAACGCGAAAGCATAACAGGTGGCATTTGGTACGTATTACCATTGCCACCTTTTTGCGTCATATAATAAATCGGCTGAACTTTGCAACAAGTTCCAATGGTGGAACGAAACAAGCCTTAAAAATCTATATCATGAGTGATGTAAAGACTTTCATGTTCCCTGACTCGGGAACCCGTAGCGGTGGCCTTGACCCGAACGCACTGCTTGCGATGATGAACAATGGAGGCGGTTTCGGTGCAAACGGAAACTGGATTTGGGTAATCTTCCTTTTCTTCCTTTATGGATGGAACCGCAACGGTCTGTTCGGTGGTAACGGTGGTGGTTCTGTAGCAGGCACGGCAGAGCGTGAGCTTCTGATGAGTGCTATACAGGGCAACGGCAATGCCATCAGTCAGCTGGCAACGACTCTGAACTGTGATGTCAATAGCATCAAGACTGCTATATGCAGCGTTCAGAGCGCCGTACAGGGAGTGGGCAACCAGGTTGGCCTCACTGGCCAGCAGGTCATCAATGCCATACAGGCGGGCAACACCAGTCTTGCAAGCCAGTTGAGCAAGTGTTGCTGCGACAACCAACTTGCCATCTGCAACCAGACCAACGCCCTTCAGAACGCTATCAACTATGTAGCCACTGGGCAGGAGAGAGGCTTCAGTAATGTTGCCTACGAGACGCAGGCTCAGACTTGTGCCATCCAGCAGGGTATGGCCAACGGCGTGCAGACTCTGAAGGACACTGGCAATGCCAACACACAGGCCATAATCGCCAAGCTCGATGCAATGGAAAACGCAGCAATGCAGGACAAGATTGCAGGACAGGCCAGCGAGATAGCCACCCTGAAGGCACAGATAAGCCAGGAGCATCAGAACGCAACCTTCGCGTCCATGCTGGCTCCCATGCAGAGCGAGCTGAATGCCATCAAGTCTGCGATGCCCGCTACCGTGACCGTGCCTAACCCGCAGGGTGTGCTGATGCCCTCTTGTGTGGCATGGCAGTATGGCATTGGGCAGCAAAACGGATTCTGGGGATAACGGATAGGAGAACGTGGTATGACTAGCAGGAGCGTGTTCATTGCGAACAGGGGTGGCACACCTATTGTGACTGCCCCCGCTACGGTAGGGACTGCCAACGTGACTATTGACCTTCCCAACCACGTGTTCCGTTTTCTCGGAGCCAAGGGTATAATCATCGTGGAGGCCACTCCCGTTATACCCACAGGGACTACAGGCACGCTGCCCGTCCTTGTGAGCACGAACGGGTCAAGTCTTCCTCTGGTGAGTGTGACAGGCGTAGCCGTGACTGCGGCCTCCCTTGTGGGCGTGACCTACATAGAGGTGCTGTTCAACAAGAGCGTCAACACGCTTACTCTGATGAGCCCAGTAGCGTGAAGAAGAGAGAGAGTAAAAATTAAAAGGTAGAATTATGTTTCAGACATTGAGAGCAGGAAGCCCTTTCTATATACTGGAGAAGGGCAGCGACATCAAGCTGAAGATAGCAGAGGTGTCATCTGTGAGTGCGCCTACACCGAAGTTCCAGACAGGCAACTTCACTCCTAACTTCGGTCAGGAGATGATAGTGGATATTACTGCCAAGTGCGGTGACGAGTCCTTGGAGTTCAAGCAGGTGCCAGCAAACCTTAGTATAGCCAACTTCGGTACAGGCAATGTGGTGATAAGCGAGAGCCGTGACGCGATGAGCGCTGAGGTGGAGAGCATGAGAAGGGCGAGTCAGTCCATCCTTGACAGCGTGGAGCATAACCAGCAGGTAGTCGGTCGCTGCGGTGAGTTCCTTGCCCTCCTCAACCCACAGATAGCCAAGGAGCGTGAGCAGGAGCAGAAGATACAGAACCTGGAGAAGGAGATGAACGGCATGCGTACAGACCTCTCGGATATTAAGGGCTTGTTGCTCTCCATGTCAGAAGCAAATAAAAAGTAGAAGATTATGGGATATATGGTACAGATAAGCGAAGACAAGCGCAATAAGATGTCGGAGCTTTGCGAAAAGATGCTCAGTGCAGGCGGTAAGCTCATGCAGTGCCTTGAAGACCTCGAGGGTAACCAGAGAGGTGGAGACAGGGACGACTGGGACGATAACGAGTACGAGGAGGAAGAGGATTACGGACGCTACGGTCGTATGGGCGCAAGGAAGCAGAAGCACTCTGGCCGTTATATGAGGTAGCCTTATGAGACGGACAAGCCTTGATACTTATGACAGGATGCCCGACGGCATGCGTTCGTACTTGCGCAACTACGGGTGGCACTTCAACCGTAAGGCTTGTGAGTTTGCCGCAAGGCACATGTACAGACGCACGGAGTCTGGATCCTTGGAACGTACTACTGCATTGACACGCGAACAGGTGGATGACATTCTTAGCCGTACAGGAGTGCAGATAGAGAATGATGTGGGCTACGATATGGTGTATGTCGCTACTATGTGTAGGAGCGACTACCTTGGCAGCAGCATCTCTGACGAGGTGCATCTGGCTAAGATTATCAGAGATATTCTTGATGATGCGGATGCAGGAGACGGAGAGGTAATGCGTTGCTGGTATGCCAAGATGGTAGCCCGTGGAATACCCGTTGACTGGGAAGACCTGCTATAATGACAAGCCCTGCTATCCTCACGGACTGCGGGGCTTAAACCATGAAAACTAACAAAAAAAAACAAATGAGTGTGTAACCTTTCTCACTAATCTCACTAAACAAACCCTAAATCACAAGTCTTCATCCCTTATTATTTCTTTCTCCTGCAAGTCCTCCTCTTCCACGTAGTCATCGAATTGGGCTTCCTTGCTGAGTATTATCTGTGCTATTGACTGCGGTGCTTTCTCATCTGTCTTTGCGGCAGCGGCTTTCGGCATGACATACTCCAAGAGCTTCATGCGTCTGTCCACACGTTCCTTCGGGTCGAGGGAGTCTATATCCTTGATAAGCTTCTCCCAGTTCTTGTCCAGATAGTCACGTATCTTCTCCTTGACTACCGAAGTCTTTGTGCTCTTGTCCGCTGTCTTCTTGCTCATAATCTCCAGGGTTCAATCTGTACCACCTCAGAGCGTGCTTCATTGTAAGCCTTTTCAAGGTGTTTCTCAGCTGATATAGTATAGTTCTGTTGTGCGCGTTCGTCATTCATGGCACGATACCACTGCGATATAACGTAGTCGCATACGTAGCGGTGTATATGCGCTTTCAGTGAGCGTACACTGCCCCGCCACATCTCAGAGAAGCGGAAGTGCAGTGACCACTCTGTAGGGTTTTTCCATATCTCATCTGACTGCATACGGCTGTCATCATGCAGGCACCAGCGAAGCCGTCCGTACACGCTATCCACGGCATCCTGTATCTGACGCACAAGCCAGTCCTCCGCTTTGTCGTCCTTGAAGGCATACTCTACAGACTTGTACGCCTTCTTGTTGGCATTGCGTTGCTCTGCATTCGTTACCCTGTTCTTCAACCAGGAGTCGAACTTAACTTCATATTTTATCTCACTGAGGAGAAGTTTAACCGAGGCATCCATCATGGTATGTATGTGAATTTGACTTCAGCGGGGCCGTCCTCGCTTATGAGTGTGCGTCTCTCCTTCATTGGAATGCCTGAGCCAGACAGCAACTCGTCCAGCTCGTCTGCTGCATCCCCTACCGCCGACTTCACCTCTGACAGGTCGCTTGGTGAGAACATCCTGCACCACTCCACGATGGCCGCTCTCACGATGAACCAGTGCATGAGTTCAGCAAGCGCCCGACTGTCGGCATCGGCCTCCTTGAAGTTGAACTCCCACGAGGTGACTACGGGAAGCTTGTCATCGGCATTCTCTGTGCTGTTCACCAGTTTGTCTCTGAGAACAGAACGGAGCTTGCCAACACCAGTGACGATGAGCCTCCTTATAAGCTGTTGGTCGCTTGTTCCGTCCCCCAGTTGTGACAGGTCTCTCAGCTCTGGGTCGTTAGTCCTTGCTTCCGCGTAGCGCGTGGTAAGCTGCCTAACATCATGGTCGAGGTATTTATACAGCAGCTCTATAATCATTCTTGCAGTGTTGGTGGTTCCTTGCGGTATATCATTTCCCTAATGGCAGCGGCAGCATCATTCCTGCGTGCAAGGTATTGCTCTGCCATTGCGGGCATAGTCATTACAGCCCATGCGTGCAGCGCTGTCATAAGAATGAAGCGGTGGCATGCTCCTGCAAGCGCACGCGCGATGACGTTGCGCCTGGAATCAAACGAGAGTGATATGACCCACTGCTTCGTGTTCTCCAGCTTGTTGTTACCCGCTGCCCCCATAGGAGTCTCTCCTGTGCATCCAGTCACGAAGCGGTGCAGCACGGTGAGAAGGTCATCAACTCCCTGCTGGCACTGACGCTCGAAGTAGCTAAGGTCGCTCTCCTCCATACCCATCTGAGCCTCGTTGAGTTCTTCGGGGCGGTCTTTGGAGATTTGGAACATGCCCGCCTTTCTTGTTTCGATGTCGGCATCTAACTTGAGTTGATTCCTGTAAATCGTTATATCCATGCGTACTTATATATTAGTAGTCATCCATAAGTGTCGGTCGTACACGCGAACGGAATGCCGACACCATCTGTTCTGTCATAGCCAGATAGCAGTCGCTGCGTTCCTTGGATTTGTCCTCCAGCCACAGGTACATGACGTATGCGGCGACTATCTCTTCAAGCAGCTTCAGCGCACCAGTCTGTACTTGCTGTGAGGTTGTAAGGCTGAAGCCTATCTCACCCACCGAGCTGCTGAGGCGGCTGTTTGCCATCTCAACTGCTTTGCGCACCATGCCCTGTATGAGGGGTTTGTCTTGGTCAGTGATGTGCGCTTGCTCGTACATGCTGTTGCCCTGCCCGTCAGTAAGCCTTCTCCCCTCGAAGGAAGACAACTCCTGGCATCTTGTAAATATGCTGCCAAATTCTATATCCATCATTGCGTCTTATGTGCAAGGGCAAAGGTAGCCTCAGTTACGCGCCCAAAATGACAAATTATCAAAAACGAGTTACACGGCAGTCTATCTTTGCGCTTGTACATATTTAAGATAGCATGAAGAGACTCATACCCGTGTCCCGCTTCCGTGGTAAGAAGGACAACAGTGACAGCGTTAAGGCGCGCTTGCGGCAGAAGGGCGCAGACAAGACCAACCTACAACTGCTCACGCGCGCAGAAAACGCCTGGCAGGCTCTGTATGACTTGCGCAAGCGTAGGGAGCGTAATATCAACTACTGCTTCATCGACCAGTGGAGCGACTGGGTGTATGACGAGAAAGGCAAACTGGTGCGCGAGAGCTCGCGTATAGCCAAGCGCACAGGCGGTGTGGCCTTGCAGAACAACCACCTCATCAAGATTGTTCACTCCTTGAGCGGACTCTACAGCAAGCAGAGCACCGAGCCTGTGTGTTTTGCGCGTAGCCCTAACTGCGATGAGAAGGCTGACGTGATGACGAATGCCCTACAGGCCAACTGGCAGAACAACATGATGCCCGACATACTTGTCAGCGAGATGGAGGAGATGCTGTACGGCGGTATGTCTGTGGTCATGGAGGAGTGGACAACCATCAACGGGGTTGAGGATGCCTACACGTTCGTCATCGAGCCGAGCCACTTCTACTTCGAGAGTGCGGGCATAGACCCGCTGCACAGGGATGTGGAGCTCATAGGCCACTTCGAGGACTACAGCCTTGGAGCGTTGGCAGCAAGATTCGCGCGCAGCAAGTATGACTACAAGCAGCTGGAGTACATCTACGCGCCCTATATAGCGCGCCAGCAGTCTATTCTTCCCAACGGACAGCAGACAGACAAGTTGAAGGATCCATACTGGGATGTATCAGATAGGGATATGTGCAGGGTTTATCATGTGTGGACTAAGGAGCATAAGCTGAGGTACAGATGCAAGGACATCATGGACTTTGACCAGCCGCTCTACCGCATAGAACCAGAGCAGCTGCCTCTCGTTACAGCAGAGAACGAGGCAAGGCTTGCACAGGCAGAGGCCGCTGGCATGGCACGCGAGGACGTGCCTCTTATCGAGTACACGCCCGTCTTTGACACATACTGGCACTACCAGGCGCTTGCCCCAGGTGGCCTTATTCTGGAGGAGTACGACAGCCCCTACGAGCACGGTTCACACCCATACACATTCAAGATATATGAGTATATCAATGGCGATGTGATACCATACATGAGTCCTGTCATTGACCAGCAGCGTTACATCAACAGACTGGTAACGCTGTTCGATATTGTCATACAGGCAAGTGCCAAGGGCATAACGATGATACCGAAGTCTTGCGTGCCTAGCAACATGACCGAGGCAGAGTTTGCGCGAAGCATACGCGAGACGGGCAACTTCATCTTCTACGATGACAAGGAAGGCCGCATCATGAACAAGCCCGAGGTGGTGGTGAGCAACACCAACATGACGGGTATCACCGATATGCTCCAGTTGCAGCTTGGCTTCATCCCCGACATAACGAGCGTGAGCGAGGCGCTGCAAGGTAAGACTGCCAAGAGCGGGACATCGGCAAGCCGCTACGCGCTGGAGTCGCAGAACAGCACTACGAGCGTGAGCGCACTCCTGCTGAAGTTCGGCTCGTTTGAGCAGCAAGTGGCAGAGAAGAAGATGCAGGTCATACATCAGTACTACCGCGAGGGGAACATAAGTGTAATGCGCTCCAACGGCATGAGCGAGGTCACCAAGTATGACCCAGTGGAGGTGCAGGATGTGAAGTTCGGTGTGCGTATCCTCATGTCACCCGAGAACCCAGTGTTCCGCATGGCGATGAACGACCTTGTTTCGCAGATGTGGCAGGCAGGAGCGGTGGATGCCGCGCAGATGCTTCAGATGAGTTATCTCCCCGCAAGCAGTACGGTGAGGAAGCAGCTTGAGCAGGCGATGGCCGTAATGCGGCAGAGAAGCCAACAGGAGACACAACCACAAACACAGGAGTAAGTAATGGCAACGAAGAATCTACAGCGCAGCATCACACCCTTTGGTAAGGGCATGCACAGAAGCCCCTCTACACCACAGGAGGGAGAGCTGAGCGAGTGTGTAAACCTCTGGCCAAGGGGCGAGGAGCTTACAGGACTGCCGCAGCCCGTGAGTACAGGTATCTCCTTTGAGAGCAACAAGAAGAAGGAGAGCCTTGCCTGCATACACATGGTGCAGACAGAGAAGCACTACATAAGCATCATGGACAACTGGGGTGTGCGCCGTCCTAACATGAGTTTTGAGTTTAAGGTTGTGATGCAGCAGTTCTGTCTGCTCCAGCTTTACTGCAACTACTTTTTCCAGGGCAGAGAGCTTACCCTTACCCTTACCTTCGACAACGGTGCAAAAGAGGTGTTGCCTGTTACGATGACGGGTAATGTGGCGCGTGTAAGGTCTAAGATCTACATGCGCTCGCACGTGGTTACTGGCGCAGAGATAGCGGGCATAGGCAGCAAATGGGACACCGTGAGCATAGAGGTTGTAGATAGCAGGCAGGAACCGTATGTTTATTCAGGCTCCCCTACGAGGATAGCCCACTACTCTCTGATGTGGTTCACCGAGGCAGATATGGAGCGTCAGGAGATACTGTCGGACTCTTCACGCATTCTACAGGTGCTGCCGTTCGGCAACATGCTTGTCATAAAGTTTGAGGACGATGTGCGCTATCTGCTGTGGAAGGACGGCAAGTATATCAACCTTGGTGGCGCTATACCCGAGATAGATGCACAGGTGGCTTTGGACGGAGAGTTCTACATTGATCAAGGCAGCACTATTGTGAAGATGGTTACAGCGGGCTCCATCGCCGACTACAGCACGCTGCATTTTACCATCAGCGACCCTGCGGCTCCCGCATATTGGAACAGCATGGACGGGTCTTATAAGGGAAAGAAAAAGACACTCGCGGCTAAGGAGACACTACAGAGGGGCAAGACATATCGGTTCTTCAACTATTCCAAGTATGATGTGTATATCCTTCTTGACGTTTCCGCACAGTTTGCGTATGAGTACGTCCTGCGTAAGAACGCTTATAAGGATATAAAGATACCCATGAACACCTCTGCGCTCTATTACAGAAGCAACGCCAGCCATTCCAACGGAGAGACTTTCTTCTGTAACGTGGAGGTGTATGACAACAGCGTTGACGGCAAGACAGGCATTGTGCCCGACAACACAAGCGACAACCTACAGGCTATCATGGGAGCGGCTAACAAGTTCCTCTCTGATGCGATGAAGGATGCTGGCAAGTTTGTGCTTCCCTTCTTTGCGCGCGTAGGCTTGCGTCTATTTGATGGTTCGATAACCCATCTGTCCTGCCCAGCCCTGCTCACTCCTAACTCTGGGTGCGCTCCCTACTTTCTTGTACAGGGCTCCAATGCAGGCGAATACCCGAGCAATGTGTTTGGTTGCCGCTGCCGTCTTCAGTTCTATCTGTCCGATACTGACGTGCAGAACCTCAACGCCTGGAAGGACTTGATACAGTCTGTCGTTGTGGCGGTAACTCCTGCCATTTACCGCTACAATGAGGGCTATACGTTCGACAAGGACAAGACCAAGTTGGAGAGTAATACCATCTACATAGACGGTGAGTATGCTTCTGGGCTGACTGATGACCCATTTACGGCATCTAAGATAGCCTCACTCGGCCAAGCAATGACCTACGAGGTGTCTAACGAAGCCCCGTTAGCAGGCGGATGGTATGACAGCAGCGTGATGCTGGACTTGTCCAAAGGAGACGTGCTGACGCATGGAAGCAGTGAGCCTGGCGATATTATCATCTTCAAGAAGGATGCGTACGACAACATCGTGCGCAAGGACTACATCAGCACGGCAGAGAGCAAGCGTACATACACGGTGGAAGAGGATGGAAGGTATTGCGTAGGCGGGGAAGATATATATGGCAACCTCAGCAAAGGTTCGTTCTACGTCACTAAGGCGCAATATGCGGGCTATCTCAAGCAGCCCATCGGTGGGCTTCTTGCGCGTTCGGGGGAGTTCAAGTCGGATGGCGCGTATCTCATGCAGATAGCGCTCCCACACTTCGATGACAAGACAACGAGGAGCAATATAGTTGAGCAGAGTAACTTCCACGTGATAGGGGAGTACCCCATTGAGGAGATTAAAGCTGGGTGGACAACCGTAGATACTGAGGGCAAGGACTTGTTCAGCATACCGAGTCTTGAGCGCGTTGAGGACGATAACCACTCCCACAATAAGTTGGCCGCGTCTGTCTTGTTCTCGTATAACTCCAAGCTTCACCTTGCGGATGTGACAGAGCGCGTTTGGGGAGGTTCTGTGCTTGAGCTGATGACGGGGTATGCCGAGGATAGGGGCAGGAATGAGGAAGCGGACATCTGGACTCACGCTGCGCGCGTGGTGGTGTCTCTTGTCAAAAACGGCAGGGCTGTATATGCAGATAGCGGATGGGGCGATGAGATAGCGGGATTGGATGTAGCATGGCTCTTCTACCCAGACGCTGATGCGCGTGAGGCGGTAGTCTATACGCGCACACCGCTTGGAGACGGATCCTACGTTTATGACAAATGCAAGCTGCCTCTTACTGCCCACAAGTTCCTGGAGGGCGCATATTGGTTCAATGACTACAATAGCCCTGCCTACGAGTCCTGTACCGAGGAGGAGGCAACAGCAAGCGTGGCAGATAACTCGTTTCATCTGCCAAACAAGTTGTACGTGTCAGAGACAGACAATCCTGTGCTGTTTCCCACCACACAGCGTATAAGCGTAGGAAATGGTACTATCCTTGCGCTTGCCACAACGGCTGTGGCATTCTCGCAGAACACCTACGGCCGTAATGCTGTGCAGTCGTTCTGCACAGATGGCATCTGGGAACTTGAGGTGGCCGATACAGGGCGCTATCTCTGCAAGAACCCGACAAGCCGTGATGTGCTGACCAACGTTTCCTCTGTCACCATGCTTGACGGCTCTGTGGCGTTCGTCACGGCATCTGGTCTGAAGATGCTGAGCGGGCAAGGCGTGCGGTCAGTGGGGGACGAGCTTAACGGCTTCAACGTATCAGAGAGCAACCCCGACATACAGCCCGCCGTGCAGTCCATTGCTACAGAGTTCAGCGGTACGGCACCCTCAGTACAGGACGAGAAGGTGTTTGTAGAGCGGTTGCAGACAGCACGCATAGCCTACGATTACCCACGTAATCTCCTGCATGTGTTCATAGACGGCGAGAAGTGGCACTACGTGATGGATGTGAAGTCAGGTGAGTGGGCAATGCAGACGCTTCCCTTCTCTGTTGCAAGCATCGTGTCTGACTACCCAAGCATGCTTATGCAGGGTGGTGATGCTACACTCTACAGGTATGAGGATGTGACGAGCACGCAGAAGCAGCTGGAGGAGCACAGCATAGGCTACGCACTCACAAGGCCGCTGTCCCTGGATGACCCGACTGCACGTAAGATGATATATGACCTGCGCACACTCGCGCAGAAGACAAGTGCAACGAGCGCGCTGCGTGTGGCTGTCTTCGCAAGCAATGACCGTGTGAACTGGTATAGGCTCATCTCGCTCAAGGCTTTCTCGGCGAAGTGGTATCGCATACTTGTGGTCACTAACTTCAACGAGCTGGACGCGCTGAACGGTGTCGTTCTTCAGTACGTCGAACGTTTCGTTGACAAGATGCACTGACAGTAGGGCGGGATAGGCTACAGTTCTATCTCGCCCTTCACGTAGTCAAGTATCTTCCTGTTTGCCACATCCAGCTTCTTGTAGTCGTTGTTGATATAAAACATGTTTGTGTTCCTCGTCTGATAGGAATGCGACAGCCCCATTGCTATAACGTGGTCTGGTATGTCGAGGTCGAAGGCCAGCGTAGCCCATGTGTGCCTCGCGTAGTAGGTGGTCAGCTCTGGACTGACGGACGAGAGCCTTCTATTAACCAACTCAATAAAGGACTCATACGTTTTTGAATTTAGCGCCCTGCCGATAAGTCTGTCTCCTTTACGCAGTCTTTTTATCAGCTCAAGAGCCTCTGGCTCCAACTTAATTGATACGCGTGTATTGGTCTTTGCTCTGTACGTTTCGATGCGGCCATTGATTATGTCTTTGTCTGTAAGCCTAACAAGGTCTTTTAGATTTAGCCCACACAAACAAAACATGAGTTTGAAGATGTCAAGTGCCATAGCCACTTTTGCTATTGATGCAGGCTTTGGGACGTTTAGGTCTTGCGCGCGCGTATTCCATATTATACGGAACTCATCAATAGGGATGTTTCTGTGGACAACGGAATAGTTTGTCTTTAACTTCTTGCTTTTGAATGGATTTTCGTTCGGGTGGCATAACCCTTTTCGGACTGCATAGTTATAGACCGTTCGCAACTTCTGCAAATATAGCGAGATGGTTGTATCGCGCAACCCATCCTTACGCATCCCATCATAGAACTTTTCTACATATTTAGTGTCCATAAGTTCAGGGGACATTGTTTTAGTACTTGGGATGATAGAGAGAAGCTTTTTGTAGGATGCCATAAATCTACGTATCGTCTTTTCGGTAGAGCCAGAGTTTTCGGCAACCTCTTTGAACAGGCTTTCCAGGGTGCGTATCTCTTCGGGTTGCTCTTCTCCCTTTAGCAGGATGAGTATTTTGTCACGCAACACTTTTGCACTGATGTTCGAGCGTAATCCACATTCCTCTTCATACGCAAGTTCGCATTTTGCATATATGTTGGCAATCTTTTGGTTCATAATTTTAGGCGGGTTTGCAAGACGCGATGCGTCTCTTCCCGCATATACCTTCCCGTTTTTCCAGCAGGAGGGAGGCACACTAATTCCGAGTGAGAGATATGCTACTTCGTTCTTATTTCTCACGGCTAACTTTAATGGCGCGCTGCCATTCTTGTTAAGCACTCTTGCGTCTAAGTATAGTTTTATGGTTGCCATGTTGTAGGTATTATGAATGAGCACGGTTTTGAGCACGGTTTACTCCAATTCTTTGTGCATTAGAGCACGGATTTATTTCTATCTTTTATCATGTTTTACTATCTTTTATCATTATTTATCATTATTTATCTTGTTGATGTTTACATGGTTGCGTGTGTACTTTGCTGTTGTTCAGCGAGTTCTATGCCAGTTGCTATTTTTCGGCATGCGATTTCGCCTACAAAGGTACGGATGATGTCTTATAACTATTTATAATGTAGTCTGTTATGCGATTGTTTCTGTTTTGAAGTTGCACGGTTTTGAGCATTGTTTTGCTTTGCGCATGCGTCTATAGGTTGTCTAGCCATCTCTTTCCACTCTTCGTGTGGATCCAGATAACGAAGACAGCCACAACAGCGGCTATCATCAACGAGGTTATTACTTGTGTGCTCATTGGGTTTTACCTTATAGGTTGCCCAGCCATCTCTTTCCGCTCTTTGTATGGAGCCAAATCGCGAAGGCTATGCAGATAATGGTGATGAGTGTGTAGGTGAATAGTGCCATGTTATTTGCGCATTATATGGTTTGCCAAATACGCGAGGGCTATTGTGGAGACTAACCCCATTGCTATAGCAATCGCGTTGTAGGTGTTGTACTCTTTGGTGTCTTCGTTGATGAGCGGGGCATCGTTACTCAGAACCATTATAGTGAAGCAGGCCAGGGCAAGGTTGTAGAGGAACTTGCTCAGGGTTGTCCTGCGTTCGCTGTCATGCTTCTCCTGTTTCTCCCGTCTCATACGCTTCTCTGCAAAGTTAGACATTTTTATACTATCTCCGTTGTGCTGTGCGTGTTATTTATTGTCGGTCGGGAGGCAAGGTCTTTGAGGGCTGTGATGTAGGAGTTGTAGAGTTCTTCCTTCTTCGTCCTCTCAACCTTGTAGGTCTGAAGCAGCTTGTTGTAGGCCTCGCGGAAGTCATCGTGGTTTTTGATGAGCTGCTTGATACGGCAGTTGTCCTCCTCCTTCATCTCAGATATGATGTCCTTCATGCGGCAGATGCTCTCTGCGAGTTTGTCGGCACTTCCTGCCATTCTGTCCACCATCTTATGCACGGACTCCAGGCGCTTGTCGGCATGCCGCATAAGGCGTGAGTTGACGTGTATCATAAGCAGTACGGACAGCAGGAAGAACGCACCGAATATGACATAAAACTTTGCTTCCATAGTTATTGTTGTTTGGTCAGTAATGCGATTAGTTTATCTATCTGTTGGTCTTTCTTGGCATTTGCCTCGACCAGCATCTCTACAAGTTTCTGCGTGTCCTGCTGCCCTGTGCTGATGCTGCCATTGTTTATACCCGATACAACGCCGCTATTGTTGCACACGTGTAACTCGCTACTCTCGTTGGGGATGGTAGTGGTGGTGTCGTTAGGGTAGAACCTTGACATAGGCACACCAAGAACGTTTGCAATCTTCTCAAGCGTTCCAGACCTTACATCGCTTGCGGCTATTATAGCGCTAACACTTTGGGGTGTAACGCCCAGCATCTCAGATAGGGCTTTTTGCGTTACTCCTAACTCATCGAGCAGAAACTTTATTCTATCTCCAGTCATAAGCCTATAACTTTATTAAATTTTGTTAAAACTAAAACAACACTTGTTTTATATCAAACAAAGCCTTATCTTTGCAGCATCAGTTGTTCAGACATCTGACGCCTCAACCGCAAAGTTAAGGAAAAAGATGGTAAAACATGATAAAAACAGGTAAAAGTTAATAAAAGATGGGAAAAAGATATGAGGGAGAACAGGCTACACGGACGAGAGCACGAGGAGCATAATCGTTCGCGGGGCTACTAAAAAAGTTTGGTTGCGCAGGTGAAGTTTTCATTTTAATATAAGTTTTGGCGAATTTTATTATTACGAGTGTTCATGCGTAGCCAACTTTTTGAGATACAGAAGATAGTAAAAGATACGATATGGAAGAGAAAGGAACTATAAGAACGTTTTGGGACTCCTCTAAAGAGAGTGGGAAGCTGACCCGTAACCTGTGGTGTCTGAGCAGGACGCTGGAGCCAATACGGGCGCATGAGATGAATGTCTGGCCTGATATGTTCGGTACAGACTATCTGACCCGCCTCCGCAAGCTCGGTCTGCTTTTCAGAAGCGAGAAGGAAGCAAGGGAGGCAGGCCAGTGGGTAAAGCTGGTGCTAAAGGACACCTCTATTCGTCAAGTCTCAACCTTTTTACATATCGGTAGGTTTTAATAAACAGGAAATTCGGTCGGCTGCGCAAAGCCACAGATATATTTATTTGGAACAAGATATTATCCACGCTTGCGTGGCCGACCATTAAAGACAGATAACGATGGAGACAAAGGATAGCAATAGCCCATTGGAACAGAAGATTGTCGCCTACGCTGACGAGAACTTCTGGTTCTTGGAGGACGGTTCACTGGTGCCAAACAGACTGAGCGATTTTGATAACGGCATGAGCAAGAGTGGCGTGGGTAGCCTTGCCAATCTTGTGCAGCTGCTGGAGGCAGGCACGGTTTATCCTACGTACCTGTCGGCCTCGCTTGTGGCGCAGTATGTGCGTGGTGCTTGCGCGGTGAACGGATTGGAGAAGATGACGGAAGAGGGTTTGGCTCAGAGCGAGTCTGAGGAGAAGCCCGAATAAATAAGACACAACATGACAGAAGAGATGACTAAGAGAAAGCGCTACCAGGCACTTCCTGTGAAGCCCTACGGCTTCATCACTGCCCTGGCACGCGAGATTGGCAAGCCCTACAGCCGAATGACTGTATCGAGAGCGCTTGCTGGGGAGTTCAGCGAGTTCAGCCCCTATCTTGGCAACTTCCTTGCCATCCGCGAGAAGGCTTGTGAGATGCTTGGCATTGAGAACCCAGACAAGAAGGAGGACGAATGAAGCAGTCTGTGAAGCTGGTTTATGGGCGGGGTAGAAGGGACAACCTCGTTAAGGCCACTGCCGTGCTGATGGAGATGCACATGGCCTTTTACTACAGCAAGGATTTCCTGCGGGTGAAGACGAGAAAGCCCGAGCTTGCCAACTGCATCAGTGAGGAGTTCAAGAAACTCAATCTGAAGGTGCATGTGAAAATCTACGAGGATTAACAACTTAAAAGAATCAAGATATGACAAAGAGAACAAAGAACTTTATCACTACGACACTGGGAGTCGTGGTGCTGGTATTCCTCCTTGGAGTGGTCGGCACGCTTGAGCAGCGGTGCGACCGCAGGGAATACGTGTTGCGCGGTATGGACGAGAATACCTATTTCGCTATCAAGCAGCATGTGAGTGACAGCATAGGCCGAATGGCTACACGCTCAGAAGTAGCCGACTACTATATACAGAAGGAGGGCTTATGAGACGGAGAGAATACCACGAGATAGACGCGGATATGTCCTACAGGATAGGAGAAGCCGCTGAGTTGTTGGGCATAAGTGCCAACACGCTGCGTAAGGATGCCAGGAGCGGTATAGTAGATTTCCTTACCAGCCCGAAAGGCCACATGCTGTTCCTTGGCGCCGCTCTTATACGCTACCGCAAGTTTTGCTTATAATCCATAATACTTACTTAAAATGAAGATTACACTCGAATTTAGCACTGGGCAGGAATTGGACTGCCGCATGCTTGAAGGCGCGATGACAGCCATGTCGCGCTGTCTGTTGAACCATCTTAGTAGCGACGTGGTGAGCGAGCCAGCGGCTGAGGGCGATGCTCTTGAAGAGGTGAGCGCGGAAGCTGTTGCACCCGTAGAAGAGAAGCCCTTAGTGGTTCAGCCCAAGGCACGCAAGCCACGTAAGAGCACTAAGACGGAGAAGAAGGAGGCCGAGCCAGCCCTGTCTGCCGAGTCCCCCGCTGATAGCGAGGGAGAAGGTGAAGCCCCGCAGACCAAGCAGGAGCAGTCTGACCTGCCCTTTGCTGAAGGAGAGGAGACCGAGAGCAAGCCACAGTCAGAGCCTGCACCACAGCCAAAGCCCGCACCCGTGCCACAGCCAGAGCCTGTATCGCAGCCTGCGCAACAGCCTACTGCGCCTACCATGACAGCCGCTGAGTTCCGTCAGAAGCTTGTGGAGCTGAGAGCGCAGCTTGGTGTGGAGATGGAGACTCCCCAAGCATTACAGCTGTCGCGTACCATAAGCGCACGCTGCAACCATCTGTACGGTACTACCAAGCCAAGCACTCTGCCAGGGGATAAGTTGTATGAGTTCGTCCATAACGAGATGATGAACCTCACATGGAACGCAGACCATACGGATTTTGAAGACCCTATACCATTCTAAGTTATGTCGGCTACAGGACACGCGCTGCTTTCACCGAGCAGCAGCCATAGATGGATAAACTGCACACCCTCTGCCAGGCTGGAGGAGGGTGTGCCAGACAAGGGAAGCGTATATGCCGAAGAAGGATCCTGCGCGCATGCCTTGTGCGAGTCAAAGCTTCTGCACTATCTCAACGTGGAGACAGGCGGTAAGTACGAGCAGGCTTTGAAAGCCGCGAGGGATGAGTTCGAGCAAGGCCGCGAGAAGTACTCTACCGATGAGATGAAGGAAGCGACCGACCTTTACGTGAGTGTGGTGTGGGAAAAGTACAGGGACGCGCTGAAGAGCACCGCTGATGCCCAGTTGTTTGTGGAGAAGCAGCTTGACTTTACCAAGTATATCCCCGACTCCTTCGGAACGGCTGATGCCATCATCATAGCCGATGGGATGATGGAGGTGATAGACTTCAAGTATGGCAAGGGTGTGGAGGTGAGCGCTAGCGAAAACACACAGATGATGATATACGCGCTTGGCGCGCTGGACGCTTATTCCTGGGAGTACGACATAAGGTGTGTACGCATGACCATCATACAGCCCCGCAAGCAGAACATAAGCGAATACGAGCTGTCGGTGGATGAACTGGCCAAATGGCAGGAGGAGAAGCTTACACCCGCTGCCCGCAAGGCCAACAATGGCGAGGGCGAGCAGAAGCCAGGCGAGTGGTGCAGGTTCTGCAAGGTGCAGGCTCAGTGTGCCAAGTTGGCCGAGCAGGCTCTGTCGGTACACTCCAAGCACAAGGACAAGGGCTTGATAACTGCCGAGCAAATGCCCGCTATCCTGGAAGTGATACCCACCATCAAGAAGTGGTGCACGGCTGTAGAGGAGAGCGCATTGGCAAGAGCCATTGACGGTGAGGAGTTCAAGGGCTGGAAGATAGTAGAGGGCAGAAGCATAAGGGTAGTGTCTGATAGCGGCCTGTTAGGCGCAAGACTGGAAGAGGCAGGTGCTACCGACATCTACAAGCCCAAGGAGCTTAGAGCGCTTGGAGAGTTGGAGAAGCTTGTCGGCAAGAAGAAGTTTGCAGAGCTATCTGACGGATGCGTCATAAAGCCCGAAGGCAAGCCCGCTCTTGTACCGTTGTCCGACAAGAGACCTCCCAAGAACTACAGCAGCGCACAGAAGGATTTTGAGAACGTGAATATAGACGAGTAAACAAGATTATTAACGATTAAACGAGTAAACAAGATGGCAACAAAAGCAATTTCTTTAGTTATCGGCGAGGTACGCTTCAGTTACCTCCATGTGTTTGAGCCTTGGGCGGCAGAGGAAGGAGCCAACAAGAACTACACGGCAACACTGCTCATCCCGAAGGACAACGCGCAGCTGAACGCACTTATAGACAAGGCTATCAAGCAGGCATACGAGTCAGCAGTCACCGAGATATGGGGCGGCAAGCGTCCTCCTCTGAAGAACGTTACACCCCTGCATGACGGTGACGAGCCTAAGAATGACGGCACAGACAGAGGAGAAGCCTACGAGAACCACTGGTTCCTCAACTCCAAGGGCAAGAGCCAGCCTGGCATCATAGACCGTAACAAGCAGCCCATCCTCAACCCAGACGAGATGTATAGCGGCTGCTACGGCTACGCAAGCATCGCCTTCAGAGGTTACCTCAACAACGGCAAGATGGGCATCAGCGTGTATCTGAACAATCTGATGAAGTCAAGAGACGGTGAGCCTCTGGGTAATGCCAAGACGGATGCAGCCGCAGACTTCGCAGGGGTGAATATTCCCGCCTACGATGACGACTTATAATAAGGAGTAGTCCCAGTAACTCCCTCCCGCGCCACGGATGGTCTTATCTTGATTTCTGGGTGTTCGACTCACCCCGCGGGAGCAAGACTCTTTAATATACTATGTTTTAGATTCATTACTATTTTTACTTAGGTAGGTAAACCCGTGAGGGCAAGCCTGCCTCGCACATTGGAAATTTCTTTTTTATAAGCAATGGAGGCCAAGCCCGCTGTCCGTGAGGATATAGAGCTGGCCACACGGGGCTGACTGGTCAGTCAAAGCAGGATTGGAGCACTCCTTTGTGGTTGCGAGTGCGGCGGTAGGGCCTGCTTCTGTGGTTCGATTCCACAGAGCCTCACATGACTTCATTACTGATAGATATAGAGACATACTCGGACGTGGACTTGAGTGCCTGCGGTCTGTACAAGTACGTGGAGAGTGACAACTTCAAGGTGCTGCTCTTCAGCTACAGCATAGACGGCACTCCCGCTGAGATAGTTGACTTCGAGGCTGGCGAGGAGCTGCCTGCCGAGGTCAGGCACGCGTTGCTTGACCCCTCGGTAAAGAAGTTGGCACATAACATGTCGTTCGAGATAGTGTGCCTCAGCAAGCACTTCGGTCAGAAGATGGACGAGACGCAGTGGTACGACACCATGATCATGGGCGCGTACCTTGGTTTGCCCCTTGCCCTTGGCCAGCTGGGAGAAGTCCTTGGGCTGGCAGAGGACAAGCAGAAGATGAGGGAGGGCAAGGCGCTTATCACGTTCTTCTGCAAACCCTATAAAGGCGTGAGGAGAACACGCGAGCAACACAAGGAGCGCTGGGAACTCTTCAAGCAGTACTGCCGCCGTGATGTGGATAGCGAGGTGGAGATAGGCCGCAGGCTTGTGGATAAGGCTTGGCAACCACGTTGGGAGCGTGAGGTGCAGCTGCTTGATTTTCGTATCAACCAGCGCGGTGTGGCTGTGGATGCTACACTGGCACGTAACGCCTTGCGCTTCTGGGAACGATGCTCTGCGGAGCTTAGCGAGGAAGCAAAGAAGATAACAGGGCTTGAGAACCCAAGCAGCATCGCCCAGTTGCGGCCTTGGCTTGCCAGTTGGGGAGTGAAGACAGAAGCCCTTGACAAGTCTGTTGTGAAGGAGCTGCTTAAGAACCCCTATCTGCCCGAACGAGTACGCAGGATGCTGGAGATACGTCTTGACCTTGGCAAGACAAGTGTGAAGAAGTACGAGACCATGCTTCAGTGGCGTTGCAAGGACGGTCGCGCCCACGGCCTCACGCAGTACTACGGCACCTTTACAGGGCGCTTCAGTGGACGTGGCGTGCAGATGCAGAACCTGCCACAGAACCACCTCAGTGACCTTGGCCTTGCGCGTGAGATACTGCGAGGCGGTGACTACGAGATGATGTCTCTCTGCTACGATAGCATACCCGATACCCTGTCCCAACTCATAAGGACAGCTTTCATCCCCTCAGAGGGAGGAGTGCTGCACGTGTGTGACTTCTCAGCCATCGAGGCGAGAGTAACGGCATGGGTGAGCGGTGAGCAGTGGGTGCTGGACACCTTTGCCAATGGCGGTGACATCTACTGCGTGACAGCCAGCAGGATGTTCGGCGTGGAGGTTACCAAGCATGGCCCACATGGAGACCTCAGACAGCCAGGCAAGGTGGCCGTGCTTGCCTGCGGTTATGGCGGTGGCCCCGCCGCCTTCGACAGTATGGCAAGGAACTACGGACTGAACTTCACCGACAAGGAGAAGGAAACCTACGTGCGCCAGTGGAGACGCGCTAACCCGAACACCGTAAACCTGTGGGGCGTGGTAGAGCGTGCAGCCATTGCGGCCATACAGACGGGACGCGTGATAGCCATCAACAGAGGCATACGTATGCAGAAGCGGTACGGCATGCTGTTCGTCACCCTGCCCAGCGGCAGGCGCATTGCCTACCCGAGAGTGGATGCTACAGAGACCTTCAAGGGCATGCGTATCACCTACGAACGTCAGAACCAGACAACGAAGAAGTGGGAGACGGCAGACACTTGGGGAGGCAAGCTTGTGGAGAACATCGTGCAGGCCATCGCGCGTGACATCCTCTGCCACGTGATGCTCAAGGCCGAGAAGCAGGGGCATAAAATAGTGTTCCACGTGCATGACGAGATAATCGTGGACTCACAGCGCCCCAACGCGCTTGCAGAGATAGAGGCTCTGTTCGCAGAACCGATAGACTGGTGTCCTGGCCTGCCGCTTAAAGGCGCAGGCTATACGACGCCCTACTATATGAAGGACTAAGATTCATACACTACATAATGGCAGACCGACAAATATACATAGCCACAGCGCCTAAGCGAACCGCAACGCGTTGGAGCAATAAACAGACGCACTGGAAGAAGCTGTTGGAGCGTTGCTCACAGACAGCACAGACAGGCGAGAGCCTTGCGGAGTACAAGGCGATGAGCAAGCCAGACCAGAGTCAGCGCAAGGACGTGGGAGGCTTCGTGGGCGGCTACCTCATAGAAGGGCAGCGCAGGAAAGGCAGCGTGAAGTTCAGAGATGTGCTAACGCTGGATATAGACTACGCGAAGTCCGACACATGGGAGCAGTACTGCCTGCTCTACGGCAATGAGGCGTTTGTGTACGGAACGCACACCTACACACCCGAAGCGCCCCGCATGAGGCTTGTGGTACTGCTGAGCCGCAGCGTGACAAGCGAGGAGTACGAGGCGGTGGGCAGAGCACTGGCCGCACGGATAGGCATAGACCTCTTCGATGATACCACCTACGAGGCCGAGCGGCTGATGTACTGGCCGAGCAGCCCCCGTGATGTAGAGTATTACTTCAAGCATACAGAGGGTGAAGCCCTGGATCCTGACGAGGTGCTTGCCACCTACCACAACTGGCGCGATGTGAGCGAGTGGCCTTACAGCAGCCGCGTAGCCGCCTGCATACACACCTCCTCCAAGAAGCAGGGAGACCCGACAGAGAAGAAGGGTATTGTGGGTGCGTTCTGCCGCTGCTACAACATACACGAGGCCATAGCGACCTTCCTGCCCGACGTATATGAGCAATGCGGGGACACAGAGCGCTACACCTATACACAGGGAAGCGTAGCAGCTGGACTGGTGGTATATGAGGGAGGCTTGTTCGCCTACAGCCATAACGCTACCGACCCCTGCTCGCAGCATCTGGTCAATTCCTTTGACCTTGTGAGGCTGCATAAATTCGGCAAGGATGACGAACACGCCCAAGAGGGTACCGCCATCACCTCGCTTCCATCCTACAAGAAGATGAGCGAGTTTGCCGCCTCGGACGCTCAGGTGCGCCTCGCGCTGATGGAGGAGCGCAACGCCTCGGCCGAAGGAGACTTCAAGAATGTAGGTGCAGGCGCGGAGGATGAAGGGTGGGTGAAACTCATGGACTTCACACGAGCTGGGCTTGTGGCAAGCACCATCAAGAACATACGCCTTGTGCTGGAGAATGACCAGTGCTTCAAGGGCAAGCTTTGGAGGAACGACTTTAGCGGCATGGACTGCTACGAGGGCAAGCTGCCTTGGACGGTTGGACGGCCACTCGGCATCTGGACGAACTCGGACGACTGCTGTCTGCGCTGCTTCCTGGAGGAGCGGTATGGCATCACAGGTAAAGACCGCATAACAGACGCGCTGACAGCTGTCTTCAACAGCAGGAGGAAGCATCCCGTGAGAGAGTATCTGAGCGGCCTGCATTGGGACGGTACAGAGCGCCTTGACACCCTGCTGATAGACTTCCTCGGCGCAAGAGACACAGAACTGACAAGAGCGCAGACACGCAAGCAGTTCACTGCCGCTGTGGCACGCGCGACAAGACCAGGCTGTAAGTACGACTACACGCTGGTCATCACAGGACCCGAAGGTATAGGCAAGAGCACCCTGCTGGCAAGGATGGGCGGTGAGTGGTTCAGTGACAGTGTGGTGACGGTGGAAGGCAAGGAAGGCATGGCAAGCCTGCGCAAGGCCTGGATCATAGAGTTGGGCGAGCTTGCAGGCATCAAGCGCAGCGAAGTGGAGGCTGTGAAGCAGTACCTCTCACGCAGCGTTGACAAGTACAGACCCGCCTACGGACGCAGAGAAGAGGAGTACCCGAGGCAGTGCGTGTTCTTCGGCACAACCAACGAGACAAATTTTCTCAAAGGCGCAAACGGTAACAGACGCTTCTGGGTGGTGGAGGCTGGCGTAGAGGTGCCGACCAAGACGATATGGACAGAACTTAACAGCGAATATAGAGACCAAGTATGGGCAGAAGCCAAGACGCGATACGAGCAAGGAGAGCCGCTGTTCCTGTCCCGAGACCTGGAGATGCAGGCGCGTAAGATGCAGAAGGAGTTTAACGACGTTGCCAAGGATGAGCGCATAGGGCTCATACAGCGATACCTCGACACGCCACTTCCTGCTGACTGGGAGACAAGAAGCCTGGAGAGGCGCAGAGCCTACTTCAAGCAGACCGACCCGTTGGAGGCTGAGGGTGTTCTCACCCGCACGGAGGTTAGCACGGTGGAGATATTATATGAGTTGTTCGGTGAGTCGTTGGACGAGAAGTTGCGCTATAAATCAAGAGAAATAAACGCGCTCTTCGAGTGGATTCCAGGCTGGGAGAAAGGAGATAGGAAGAGGATAACAGGCTACGGGCTACAGCGCCTATGGGTGCGCAGCAGTCAGGGCGAGATACTAACGGATGATGACTTATGAGAAGGATAGACGAGATAGCAGGCCACGCTCTGCTGAGCGAGAAAGCGTTGGAGGCCTACCTGGTGAAACGGGTGAAGATGCTCGGTGGCATCGCCCTCAAGTACAGCAACCCGACATGCACAGGCTTCCCCGACAGACTGCTTCTCCTGCCAGGCGGCAGGGCAGCATGGTGCGAGCTGAAGTCCAGAGGTAAGAAGCCGAGGGCGGTACAGCAAGCGAGGATCCAGCAGCTGAGAGAGCTTGGGCAGGCCGTGTATGTGGTGAGTTCAAGAGACGAGATAGAGAGAATGATAGATAATGTTTAACTAAAAATATAAGAGAAGCTATGAAAACTTATGTAGGAACAAAAACAGTAAAGGCCGAACCTATGAACGAATTGGCCGCAGTAGAGAAAGGTTACGCCCGCGAGAACGAGGACAACCACGAATGGCGTGAAGGCTATCATGTGCAGTACACCAAGCCAGACGGTAGCATCTACGACTCTTGGTTTCCAAAGTCTGTCTTTGAGAAAGCCTACAAAGTGGCGGAGACCCCTCTTGACCGTATTAAGATTGAGTTTGGAGAGACGGTTATGCGTTTTGCGCGGGGAGACGATTTTCTGAAAAGCAATAGTGATACCCTCATATACCCCACGAAAGTACTCCTTTCAGCACAGACAGAAACAGATAGAGAGTATTCCTATCTGTTGCATGACAGACTCGATAAGATGTCCGACAAAAAGGTACTTTTCGACGGCTATGACTTCGGCACAGCTATCAAGTTTCTTAAAGCGGGTGGCGCTGTCCGTAGAGCTGGCTGGAATGTCAAGGGTATGTTTGTTATTAAGCAAGTTACCGCTCATATTATAAGCGAGACCATCCCTAATATGCAGTCGCTGCCCCAGACTGCGAAGGACATTTTGATGAAGCGTAAGAAACCCTGCCTGAAATACACAAATCAGATGCTCATCATTAACCAAGACGGACGCGCTGATTCATGGGTTCCATCGTCAAGCGATATATTTGCACAGGACTGGGAACTGGTTACAGAGTAATAAGGATTCTAAAAATAAAGAAATGACGATGGGAATTTGTATTGCATTTATCGCTGTGGCGCTTATAGCGGGTGTCGCAGGAGCCAACTACGGCTACACGAGGGGAGAACAGGAGACCAACGCGCGTTGGACAGCACACCTCTCTGACAAGGAGGAAGAGATTGTGCTGCTTCAGAAAGAACTGAAGGAGACACGCGCCGCAATGCGTATTCTTAGTGAGAGGAAGGAGGGGAGAAATGAAACGGGACAACCAATCATATAGCTGCCACGATGACGAGTACACCAACGAGGCGCTTAACAGAGAGTATTACGACCGACCATGCACGATGGGCAGTCAGAGCGAGGGGTGCAAGGCATACGTGAGGAGCGGTTTCCATACCGCCCTCACCCGCTCGAAGTACAGAGATGCGAATTGGATGGGGTAACAACTAAAAACAGATAGAGAATGAATAAGTATATTGGACCCAGAGAGGTATGGGCACACCCCATGACGGAGTACGAGGCTATAGCGGCAGGCATTCATCCCAAGTCAGAAGACGGGCATGTACTCAGAGCGGGCTACAAGATAACACAGCCTATCCCAAACGGGAGAGTTCTTGAGTACTGGGTTGACGAAGACACATTCAACCGCAGCTACACGCAATTCAATAGCTCGGCAGACAGACTGCGCGTAGAGATTGAAGAAGTCCAGCGCCGTATCCAGTCATGGATGCTTTTCGATGAGCCCGTTCCAAAGCCGAATGAGGAGAACTTGTGGAGACTACAGCACGATATGCTGCGTGCATACGTCAGAATCCTTGAGATGCGGCTTGAGATTATCAAGAGTGAGAAAGAGAAAATTAACGACTAAACAAACGAACAAAAATGGGGAAGTACATCATAAAGATGAAAGATGGCAGTGAGCAGCATGTGATGCCTGCTGCCCACGATACCCGCAAGGAGGCAATGCTGACTATCTTGCGCTACGCAACCGAGACTGTTGAAGACGGGAAGGATGATTGCAGCGTAGGACTCCTCGTAGATTACATGGTTGAAGAAGTAGAAGAGGATGACGCGTGCGAGTGTATTCCCGATTTTGTGAGCGCCATAGCGTTTCTACAAGCGAGAGACTTACTGCATAAGGAAATACGCCCATGTGATTTTTTGGGGAGCCTCAATCCGAAGCACTTTGAAGCTTTGGATGCGCTGAACAAGTTGTTCACAATCGCGCAGGCGTGGAATATTATGGACGGATTTGTACCTGATTTCTCGAACAAAAATCAGCGTGAGTATTTTCCTTGGTTCCAGTATTACCCAGATAACAGGCGGTTCGTGTGTGTAGCAAGCTGCGATACGGGCACATCGACTTTCTTTTCGACTGTGTTTTTCGGCCATCGGCTTTGCTTCAAATCACGCGAACGCGCTACGCAATTCGGAAGGAAATTCATTGACCTCTACAACAAGGCTTTTTCATAACGACTAAACATAATAAAGATATGAAAGAAGATAGACATTATGAGTTGACCGATGAGACCATTGAGTTTGATGGCCGTACACTGCATCGCATTAGATGTACAGAGTATTTTCGGAGTATAACGAAAGGAACTCTGGGCGGTTTTGTTGAGGAATACGAAAACCTCTGCGGAGACGCTTGGGTAGGTGGCAATGCGAAGGTTTATGGGGACGCAAGTGTTAGCGGCATTGCGCTCGTTAAGGATAACGCTTGCATAAGCAATGGCGCAATCATTACCGACGTAGCCAGTGTTTCGGATTCGGCCATTGTAAAGGGCGATGTGTGGATAGGCGGTTTTGCTAAAATTCGCGATTCTGCTGTTATCAAATATAGCATCAGTAACAATGGCTACCCATTATTTCTAAGCGGACGTATCGTAATTTGCGGTAACGCGGTGATAGAATCCAACTACGACTATATCGTTTTCAAGAACTGGTGGTCATCAGGACGGTACTTTACGTGGACACGCAGTAATGATATGTGGTGTGTTGGATGCTTCTACGGCACGGGCAAGGAGCTAATCGCTAAAGCCTACAAGGACAGCAAGGTTAGCGGGAGAGAATATGAGCGGGTAGTCAAGTATGTAGAGCAGATTAAGAGAGACAGCAAGCCGTCTTTGTGGCAGCGGGTAAAGAAGATGCTAAAATGCAATGATAACAAAACTGAACTACAGGGACAGAAGCATTAAGTCCTACGCGATGCGCAAGCTTACGCCCTTTGAGTGTTTCAGGCTGATGGGCGTGCGCGATGATGTGATACGCACGATGCAGAGCACGAACGCACAGGCAGAAAAGCGTATAGTAGGCTTCAAGCCAAAGGGCAAGAAGGACGAGATGGCGGTGTCAGCAACACAGCAGTTCATACAAGCAGGAAACAGCATTGTCGTTGATGTGCTTGCCTATATCTACGAGCAGCTGTGGTATCCCAAACACCACGAACCAAACGGACAGATGAGCCTTTTCCCAGATGACGAGTTGCCTGCAATGCCAGACCACAGCGATGACGAGAAGGTGATATGCACGACGTTCAGCGGGTATGACTCACAGCTGATGGCCGCTGATGTGCTGAAGGATTGGCATCCAGATTTCCGATGGACTTGTGTGGGGTGGAGCGAGATAGACAAGAACGCATGCCTTATGCACAACATCGTATTCCCGCAGTATGCTGACAAGGCGCTCGGAGACATCGCAAAGATAGACTGGCATAAGGTGAAGGAGTCGTTAGGGGGCAAGGAGGTTGACCTGTTTACCTACTCCTCGCCTTGCCAAGACCTCAGCAACGCTGGCAAGCAGATGGGAATGAAGGAGGGCAGCGGTACACGTTCGTCCCTGCTGTGGCATGTAGCAGACGCGGTGGAAGTTCTACGCCCTAAGTTCCTCTTGCAGGAGAACGTGGCGGCGCTGGTAAACAAGAATTTCAAACAAGACTTCCAGGCGTGGCTCGATAAATTGGAGCGACTTGGCTACGTATCGAGGTGGCAGCGGCTCAACGCAAAGAACTACGGCGTGCCGCAGAACAGAGACAGGGTGTTCTGTCTGTCCATGCGGAGCGATGTGGCCTTTGACTTCCAGTTTCCAGAGCCTATCGCCTTAGACAAGCGATTGGAGGATGTGCTGTTGGACGAGGTGGAAGAACGGTACTTCCTGAATGATGACTCGGTAAACAAGTTCCTTGAGACCAACGACTCTGACAACGCCATATTCCTTCAGTTCGACCTGCCACCGACACACGAGGCCGCAATGTTCCTCAAGACCGTGCTTCAGATAGAAATGGAGCGTCACGACGGATTGGAGAAGGGCATTGAGTGGATTGAAAGGGAACTGAGTTATTCTATAGGCTACCTATACGAAAAGTTCAAGGAGGACCCTAAGAAAATGGACGTGAAATATTGGCGTGGTTTCTATAAAATGTTCAAGGAGAATAGGATTCAAGTAGGAAAGCAGTACTATATCGGCTGGGTGAGAGACAGCCAGGGAAACGTGACCAAGAGACCACGCAAGCAGATAGCTCATGCCGTGACATCGAAGGTCGGGCACGGCATTTCCGACCCTCGCGACGGACTGGGCAACACCACACCGCATATAATTATAGAATATGACTGAATATGAAGATAGGACTTTTAGATGTTGACGGACGACAAGGCAAAAAGAAATGGGGCGCAACGATATACCCTAACGTGGCTCTCGGCAAGATTGCCCGCTGGCACACGATGCAGGGCGA
>OBLI01000209.1_pt1 | contig 65188 bp, 46 predicted proteins | sample 1519701 | NCBI WGS metagenome assembly OBLI01 (sample SAMEA3663005, study PRJEB22513) | pig gut metagenome | biome: pig gut; feature: pig-associated habitat; material: faeces | place: France | collected 2012
AAAAATTCCTCCAAAAGGTGTGAGTTTCTCAGATTTTATTTGTACCTTTGCCATGTCATATTAGAGTTTTGCTTGTTTTCTTTTTGCAACACTAAGATAAGTGAAAATTCTGACATGGCAAAATCCTGGGCAACTTTTTGTTGCTCAGGAACTTATAAATAAAGTTAAATTATAGTGTTGCGGAATTAAGGATATTTATTCATTTCCCGCGTTTTTATACATCTCAAAAAGCAAGAAAATCTTCTCAAAAAAAAACGAGAAAAACATCTTTAAAAAATCGAGAAAAACATCTCTAAAATCGAGAAAAACATCTAAAAAAAACCGAGAAACAGCCAACACACGTCCTACCCTTTCAGCAGCTTCACCATGATACGGGCAGCATTGTCGGGAGCAGAGGTGTGACCGAGGCGCGATGCCACGTCGTCATAGCCTTGGAGCATAGCCTCGCGGCGGCTTCCACCAGGCAAGATGGAGCGTAGGTCGTCACGAATCTGGGCCACGCTGAAGCGCTCGGCAAACAGTTCGCTCACCACCTCGCGGTCAGCAATGAGGTTTACGAGCGATATAAAACGCACCTTCAGCACATGGTTGAAAGCAAAGCGGATGAGGCGCGGCACGGGCGTTTTGTAACACACGGTCTGAGGCACGCCGAAGAGAGCGGTCTCAAGCGTGGCTGTGCCGCTGGTCACAAGAGCGGCCGTTGAGTGTGAGAGCAAGGCATAGGTCTTGTCGCTCACCGCCTTTATGTCCTTGCCTTTCAGGAAAGGAGCATAATAGTCGTCATCGAGCGACGGGGCCTTGGCAAGCACAAGCTGATATTTGTCCTTAAACGCCGACGCTGCCTCGATCATGGCAGGCAGATTGTCCTTCACCTCCTGTCGTCGGCTGCCGGCAAGCAGGGCTATGACGGGGCGGTTATCGAGCTGGTTGTCATGGCAGAACGCCTCAAACGACTGGTGCTGCCCGGCTTTAAACTGCTCCACCTCCTCGGCCGTGGGGTTGCCGACATAATGGATGGGGTAACGGTGCTTGCGCTCGTAGAAGTCGGTCTCGAACGGAAGGATAGAGAACATCTCGTTCACGTCGCGACGGATGTTCTTGATGCGCCATTCTTTCCACGCCCATATCTTGGGCGAGATATAATAATAGACCGGTATGGAGGTGTGGGCACGCACATACTGGGCTATGTTGAGGTTGAAGCCAGGATAGTCGACCAGAATGACCACGTCGGGCGCCCACTCCACGATGTCGCGCTTACACATCTTCATGTTGCCCAGGATGGTGCGCAGATGGAGCAGCACAGGCACGAAGCCCATGTAAGCCAGCTCGCGGTAGTGTTTTACGCGCGTGCCGCCCACCGCCGACATGAGGTCGCCGCCGAAGAAGCGAAACTCGGCATCGGGGTCCTCCTTTCGGAGCGATAGCATGAGACGCGAGGCATGCAGGTCACCGCTCGCCTCGCCCACGATAATATAATATTTCATAACGTCTCCCAGTCTTTCATTCGCTCAATCATTTCATAAGCCGTCACATCAATCTGCGTCGGCGTGACAGCCACATAGCCGTGGGTCAAAGCCCAGTTGTCGGTGTCGGTGGCCTCAGGCTCATCGTTACGATAGCTGCCTGTCATCCAGAAATAGCTGTAGCCGCGCGGGTGGTCGTTCTTCACACACTCGTTGAACCATGTGCCATGCGCCATGCGGCACACACGCACACCCTTAAACTCGTTGGCTTTGGGGAAGTTGACATTCAGGCACACGCCCTTAGGCAACCCCTCGCGGAGCACACGCTGCACCATCTCGCGGACGTAAGGACGCAGCGGCTCGAAGCAAGCATCGCTACTGAAATCGGCAAGCGAGAAGGCTATCGACGGGATATATTTCATGCAACCCTCGATGACGATGCCCATGGTGCCGCTATAGTGTACGTTTACGCTGGCGTTGTCGCCGTGGTTTATGCCGCCAATGATAAGGTCGGGACGACGACCGTCAAAGAGCTGGTCAAGAGCCAGTTTCACACAGTCGACAGGCGTTCCTGTGCATGACCACATCTTCATTCCCTCACGTTCTCTGCGCAGCTTCAGACGCAGCGGATCGTTCACGGTAAAGGCACACGCGAAGCCGGAGCGTGCCGACTCGGGAGCACACACCACGATGTCGGCAAGGTCGGACAACATGTCTACAAGCGCGTTTATGCCCTTGGCGTGATAGCCGTCATCGTTGGAAATAAGTAGCAATGGTTTGTTTGTGTTCATATTTTTTACATCTAATTTGCGTACAAAAGTACGAAAAAAGGTTTAAATGACCCATTTCTCGCATAAAATATGTAACTTTGCCAAAGAATTTCCGTAAAAAACAGAGAGAATAAACTAACATGGGAAAAATCATCGCATTAGCCAATCAAAAAGGAGGAGTGGGCAAAACAACCACTACCATCAATCTGGCAGCGTCGCTTGCTACGCTCGAGAAATCGGTCCTCGTCATCGATGCCGACCCTCAGGCCAACGCATCGAGCGGCCTGGGCGTGGACATTAAGGAGGTGGATTGCTCCATTTATGAGTGCATAATAGACCACGCCGACGTGCGCGATGCCATTTACACCACCGACATCAACGGCCTTGACATCATACCCAGCCACATCAACCTTGTGGGTGCGGAGATAGAGATGCTCAACCTGCCCAACCGCGAGAACGTGATAAAGAACATGCTCGCGACGATACGCGACGAGTATGACTTCATACTCATCGACTGCAGCCCGTCGCTCGGCCTCATCACGGTGAACGCCCTCACGGCTGCCGACTCGGTTGTCATACCCGTGCAATGTGAGTATTTCGCCCTTGAGGGCATCAGCAAGCTGCTCAACACCATTAAGATTATAAAGAGCCGCCTGAATCCGCAACTCGAGATTGAGGGATTCTTGCTCACGATGTATGACAGCCGCCTGCGTCTTGCCAACCAGATTTACGATGAGGTGAAACGCCACTTCCAGGAACTGGTGTTCAAGACCGTCATTCAGCGCAACGTGAAGCTGAGCGAGAGTCCGAGCCACGGATTGCCCGTAATTCTTTACGACGCCGACTCTACAGGCAGCAAAAACCACCTGGCTCTGGCGAAGGAGATTATAAACAAAAACAGCTGATAAAAGCATAAGCTTCGAAAAAGCGACAACCCATCAATGGCTACACCTTTAAGATTAAAGGCCACATCTTAAAACAAGAGCTATAGAAGAAGAGAAAAAGAAATGGCAGTACACAAGAAATACAACAAGAGCGTGCTGGGACGAGGACTCGACGACCTGGAACGCGGTCAAGGACTAGACGCCCTCATCGACACCAACGGCGTGCGCACACAAGGCTCGTCAACCATCAATGAGGTACCGCTCAACGAGATATCGCCCAACCCCAACCAGCCACGACGCGACTTCGACGAGGATGCGCTGCGTGAGCTGGCAGCAAGCATACAGCAGATAGGCATCATACAGCCCATCACCCTGAGACAGATCGAAGACCACAAGTTTCAGATCATTGCAGGTGAGCGCCGCTGGCGTGCCTCACAGCTGGCTGGCCTCAACGCCATACCCGCCTACATACGCACCATCAACGACGAGAACATCATGGAGATGGCGCTTGTGGAGAACATTCAGCGCGAGGACCTCAACGCCATAGAGATTGCTCTGGCCTATGAGCAGCTGCTCGACCATGAGGGCATGACACAGGAGAAGGTGTCGGAGCGTGTGGGCAAGAGCCGCACAGCCATAACCAACTATCTGCGCCTCTTGCGTCTGCCCGCACAGGTGCAGATGGCGCTCCAGAAGAAAGAGATCGACATGGGCCATGCCCGCGCCATCCTGGCGGTGGACAGCCCGTCGTTACAGATAAAGCTGTTCAAGGACGTGCAGAAGTATGGCTACTCGGTGCGCAAGGTGGAAGAGCTGGCGCAGCAGCTTAAGAACGGCGAAGACATTGAGCTGGGCAACAAGAAGATTGTGGCCAAGCCTGCTCTGCCCGAAGAGTTTAACGTGCTGAAGAGCCGCCTGTCGACATTCCTCAACACCAAGGTGCAGATGACCTGCTCACCCAAAGGCAAGGGTAAGATAACCATCCCGTTTGCCAACGAGGAAGAGTTGGAGCACATCATGAGCGTGTTTGACAAAATGAAACAATAAGAAAGAATCGTGAAATTTTATTTTCATATCATATTGACAGCCATCGTGGCCCTGCTTTGCGCCGCACAGCCGTTCACGGCAACGGCACAGAACAACGTGCCACGCCCTGCCGCAAAGCGACAGGCACAAGGCACAGCTGCAAAGCCCACATCGACCGTGATGCCGGCAACAGCCGGGACGGGAGCGAAGCCTCTGTTTGTCAACGACATGCAGCTCCTTGCCGAAGACACGATAAAGGCTGAGCAGGCGCTCACACATGCTGACAGCCTGGCGCTGATGACGCTCTCCGACACGCTGAAGCTGAAGAAGAAGCGCGACTGGGCAACATGGCACCCCAACCCCAAGCGCGCGCTGTGGTTGGCAATAGTGATTCCGGGTGCGGGACAGATCTATAACCGCAAATACTGGAAGCTGCCTATCGTCTACGGCGGATTTGTGGGTTGTGCCTACGCCATGCGCTGGAACAACCAGATGTACCGCGACTACTCGCAGGCATATCTCGACCTCATGGACAACGACCCCAACACGCAGAGCTACAACCAGTTTCTACACCTCGGGGCAAAGATCGACGAGACAAACCTCGCACGCTATCAGGCGCTCTTCAAGAACCGTAAGGACAAGTTTCGCCGATGGCGCGACCTCAGCTTCTTCTGCCTGGTGGGCGTCTATGCCCTCTCTGTGGTTGACGCTTATGTGGATGCCTCGCTCTCTGAGTTTGACATTTCCAACAACCTCAGCCTGAAGGTAGAGCCGACGATCATAAATAACTCTACGGAGCGCAACCCACTAAAACAAAACTCACTGGGGTTGAGTTGCAGCCTCAACTTCTAAAGCCTGCAAACGGCTACAAACATAGCACCCCGAGAGAAGAAAGGAACCGCGCGGTAAGAACCACGAGCGGAAAGGACACCGTGCGGTAAGAACAAATAAAGAAAAAAGGAATAATTAATCATATTGCAGACAAGAAAAAAGCAAGCATTTAAAGTTAAACATATTGATGAAAAAATTTGGTTTACTGATAGTCACAATGCTTTTTGCGTTTAACAGCGGCATCCAGGCACAGAACGTGGATGACAACGACACAGAGATCACTGTGACAAACAAGAAAGGAGAAAAGGAAGTAATTGATTTGCCCGAGGCCCTGTCGTTCGAGTATGACAGCCTCTTGAGTGTGTACAACGCGAAGACTTATCTCAAGCGCGATGTCAACTGCGACAAGCCCGACATCAACCCCGTGTATGAGAAAGAGGTGTACAAAGAGCGCCTCAGCCGCATACCGTCGGTCATGGAGATGCCTTATAACGAAGTGGTGCAGAAGCTGATAGACCGTTACAGCGGACACCTGCGCCGCTCCGTGAGCCTCATGCTCGGCACACAAAACTTCTACATGCCCATTTTCGAGGAAGCGCTCGAAAGCTATGGTCTGCCCCTGGAGCTTAAATATCTGCCCGTCATCGAGTCGGCTCTCAACCCCAACGCCGTGTCGCGCGTGGGAGCAACAGGCCTCTGGCAGTTTATGCTGCACACAGGCAAGCAGTATGGCCTTGAGATCAACTCGTTCGTCGACGAACGTCGCGACCCGATCAAAGCATCTTATGCCGCTGCCCACTATCTGAGCGACCTGTACAAGATTTTCGGCGACTGGAACCTCGTCATCGCGGCTTACAACTGCGGTCCGCAGGGCATCAACAAAGCCATACACCGCGCAAAGGGCCTGACCGACTATTGGGACATCTACCCCTATCTGCCGAAGGAGACACGAGGCTATGTGCCGGCATTCATTGCCGCCAACTACATAATGAACTATTACTGCGACCACAACATCTGCCCGATGATTGCCGAGCTGCCGGCAAAGACCGACACGGTGATGATTGACCGCGACGTTCACTTTGAACAGATTGCAAAGGTTCTTAACATCGACATAAACATCGTGAAGGACCTTAACCCACAATACAGACGCAACATTATCAACGGAAGCAGCAAGCTCTCGGCCTTGCGCCTGCCCACACAGAAGATCGCGCAGTTTATCGATCTGCAAGACTCGATCTACGCTTGCACCGTCGACAATTTCCAGAACAAACGTACAGAGGTGGAGATTGACAACTCCACACCACAATATTCTCAAAGCACAAGCCGCACAAGCCGCTCATCGTCAAAGGCAAGCAGCCGCAGCAAAAAGAGAAGCAAGAGGAGCCGTAGAGGAAAGTCGGTGACCATACGTCAGGGCGACACTCTCTCTGAGATTGCTGCACGCAACGGTACAACCGTTGCAAAGCTCAAGAAGCTCAACCGCATAAGCGGCAGCAGCATACGCGCTGGTAAGAAGATTAAGGTTAAGTAAAAAAAAATCAATAGGAGGACTGATCCATGGACGACCAGGAGAAGAAAGACGCTCAGCGCGAAGCCGCTGAGGACAAGATGATCAACGATGCGTTTCAGCATCTGCTCGACACTTATCTGGCATCACGCCACCGCAAGAAGACCGACATCATAACAAAGGCGTTCAACTTTGCACGCCAGGCTCACAAGGGTGTTCGCCGCATGTCGGGCGAACCGTATATCATGCACCCCATCACCGTTGCACAGATAGCATGTGAGGAGATGGGGCTGGGCTCTACAAGCATCTGCTCGGCCCTGCTCCACGACGTTGTGGAAGACACCGACTATACCGTTGAGGACATTGAAAACATTTTCGGTCCCAAGATTGCGCAGATCGTTGACGGTCTGACCAAGATCTCGGGCGGCATCTTCGGCGAGCAGGCATCGGCACAGGCAGAAAACTTCAAGAAGCTGCTGCTCACCATGAGCGACGACATTCGTGTGATCCTGATAAAGATCTGTGACCGTCTGCACAACATGCGCACATTGGCCTCGCAACCCATCAACAAGCAATATAAGATTGCTGGCGAGACGCTCTATATCTATGCACCATTGGCTAACCGCCTCGGCCTCAACAAGATAAAGACCGAGCTCGAAGACCTCAGCTTCAGCTATGAGCACCCGGAAGAGTATGCTGCCATAAAGAGCAAGCTGTCAAAGACGCAAGAGCAGCGCGACACGCTGTTTGCCGACTTCACCAAGCCCATACGCGAAGCCCTCGACAAAATGGGCATAAAGTATGAGTTGAAAGCACGCGTGAAGAGCCCCTACAGCATCTGGAACAAGATGCAGAACAAGCACGTCACCTTCGAGGAGATTTACGACATCTTGGCCGTCCGCATAATATACGTCCCGAAAGACCGCAACGACGAGATCAACGAATGTTTCAAGATATATGTGGCCATAAGCCAGATATACAAGTCGCATCCCGACCGCCTGCGCGACTGGGTTAACCACCCCAAAGCCAACGGCTATCAGGCGCTGCATGTGACCCTCATGTCGAAGCAAGGCAAGTGGATAGAGGTGCAGATACGCTCTGACCACATGGACGAAGTGGCAGAACAGGGATTTGCTGCCCACTGGAAATATAAGGAGGGCGACGTGGTCGTGGACGACGACAGCGAGCTTAACAACTGGCTGAGCACCATCAAGGAGATCCTCGATGACCCGCAGCCTGACGCCATGGACTTCCTCGACACCATCAAGCTCAACCTCTTTGCGAGCGAAATTTTCGTGTTCACGCCCAAGGGCGAGATCAAAACCTTGCCGGCAGGATGCACTGCCCTCGACTTCGCGTTCCAGATACACACCTTCCTCGGCAGCCATTGCATCGGTGCCAAGGTAAACCACAAGCTGGTGCCGCTGAGCCATAAGCTGCAGAGCGGTGACCAGGTGGAGATTCTTACGTCAAAGTCGCAACATGTGCAGCCGTCATGGATCAACTTCGTGTCTACAGCCAAGGCCAAAGGCAAGATACAGGCCATCTTGCGTCGCGACAACCGCGAGACACAGAAGAACGGCGAGAAGATTGTGGCCGACTGGTTTGCCGACAATGAGCTGGCCATGACAACAGCCACGCTCGACAAGCTCTGCGACTTCCATAACGTGCAGAAGCATGAGCAGTTGTTCTTTGCCGTGGGAGAGAAGAGCATTGTGCTCAACGACAAGGACCTTGAAGAGCTGCAAGAGAAAAAGAAAGAAGGCAAGGGCGCGGGATGGCGCAAGTTTGTGCCTTTCTTAAGCCACGACAAGAAGGAAGAGAAGCCCAGCTATTTTGTGGTGGGCGAAGGCTTCAACAAGAAAAAGCCTATCATCATAAGCGAAGACAACATCGCATCGTTTATCTTCCCCGACTGCTGCCACGTCATACCCGGCGACGATGTGCTCGGTTACATCGACAACAAGAAGCGCATAGAGATACACAAGCGCGACTGTAATGTGGCTAACCGTCTGAAGGCAAGCTTCGGCAACCGCATTCTCGATGCAAAATGGAACATGCACAAACGCATGTTCTTCGATGCGACAATAGAGATCCACGGCATCGACCGCAAGGGTATGCTCCTCGATGTGTCGAAGGTCATAACGAGCCAGCTCGACATCAACATTCACAAGATCACGATATCGAGCGACAAGGGCATCTTCGACGGCACCATCGAACTGCGCGTTCACGACCGTAGCGAGGTGAAGGTGATCGTGGACAGCCTCATGAAGATCGAAGACCTTAAAGAGGTGCAGCGAATATTGTAATATCGGGGCCTTATAATATATATAAGGTGTAAAAGCGAAAAAACGATGAGATTTTTCATAAAAAAGCATCATTAAGATGATACACAAAACGGCATCTTTGTGCACTTTCTGTGCACATGAGATGCCGTTTTGTGCATTTTTAGACCCTTATATTTGGCTGCAAGCGAGAAAGTTATTACTTTTGCAATTCAGAAATTTCACAAAATAAATAAGATATTTTTATGAGTTTGAAAATTGTTGTACTTGCCAAGCAAGTACCTGACACAAGAAATGTCGGCAAGGATGCCATGACAGCCGAAGGCACCGTCAACCGCGCAGCCCTGCCCGCCATCTTCAATCCTGAAGACCTAAACGCTTTGGAGCAAGCCCTGCGCCTGAAGGAGCAGAACCCTGGCTCAACAGTAGGAATACTCACCATGGGGCCTCCCCGTGCTGCTGAGGTTATTCGCCAGGGACTGTATCGTGGTGCCGACACCGGCTGGCTTCTTACTGACCGTCTGTTTGCCGGCGCCGACACGCTGGCAACCTCTTATGCCCTCGCCACTGCCATCAAGAAGATTGGCGACGTGGACGTTGTGATTGGCGGACGACAGGCCATCGACGGCGACACCGCACAGGTGGGACCTCAGGTGGCTCAGAAGCTCGGCCTCTCACAGGTGACATACGCCGAGGAGATAACCAAATGTGAGGACGGAAAGCTCACCATTCGCCGCCACATCGACGGTGGTGTGGAGACCGTGGAGGCTCCCATGCCCCTCGTCGTTACCGTTACAGGCAGCGCCGCTCCTTGCCGTCCAGCCAACGCTAAGCTCGTCATGAAGTATAAGCGTGCGACAGCTCCCATGGAGCGCAAGCCCGAGGACAAGTACAACTACCTCTACGAGGAGCGTCCTTACCTCACCCTGAACCAATGGACCGTGGCCGACGTTGACGGCGACCCACAGCAGTGTGGTCTCAGCGGCTCACCCACAAAGGTGAAAGCCGTTAAGAACATCGTGTTCCAGGCCAAGGAGAGCAAGAGCCTTACAGGTAGCGATGCCGACATCGAGGGTCTGATAAAAGAATTGTTGGACGAAAAAATCATTGGATAAATTTTGAGTTTTGAATTTTGAATTTTGAAAAGTGGAGAACCCACCAATTCAGAATTCGAAAAATCAACATTGCGGCTTGCCGCAACAACTCAAAATTCAAAAATCAAAATTCAAAAATCGATTATGAACAACGTATTTGTATATTGCGAGATCGAAGGCACTCAGGTACAGGAAGTGTCTCAGGAACTTCTCACCAAAGGCCGCAAGCTCGCTAACCAGCTGGGCGTAGACCTCTGCGCTATAGTTGCAGGAACAGACATCAAGAGCAAGGTGGAAGACCAGATTCTGCCTTACGGCGTTGACAAGCTTTTCGTCTTCGACGCCGAGGGACTGTTCCCTTACACATCGGCTCCTCACACCGATATCTTGGTAAACCTCTTCAAGGAAGAGCAGCCACAGATAGCACTCATGGGAGCTACCGTTATTGGCCGTGACCTCGGTCCGCGCGTGTCGTCATCGCTGACCAGCGGTCTGACAGCCGACTGCACAGAGCTGGAGATCGGCGACTATGACGACAAGAAGAGCGGCACCCACTATGACAACCTGCTCTACCAGATTCGTCCCGCCTTCGGTGGTAACATCGTGGCAACAATTGTGAACCCCGACCACCGTCCACAGATGGCTACCGTGCGTAGCGGCGTTATGCAGAAAGCGCTCTATGAGGGCCAGGCAAAGGGCGAGGTCGAGTATATGGACGTGGCCAAGTATGTGCCCACAGCCGACTTCGTTGTGAAGGTCCTCGACCGTCATGTGGAGGCTGCCAAGCACAACCTCAAAGGCGCTCCCATCGTTGTGGCCGGTGGCTACGGCGTAGGTTCAAAGGAAAACTTCGACATGCTCTTCCAGCTTGCCAAGGAGCTGCACGGTGAGGTCGGAGCAAGCCGCGCTGCCGTTGATGCGGGATGGTGTGACCATGACCGTCAGATCGGCCAGACAGGTGTGACCGTTCATCCGAAGGTCTACATCGCCTGCGGCATCTCTGGACAGATCCAGCATATCGCCGGCATGCAAGACTCGGGCATCATCATCTCTGTGAACAGCGACCCCGATGCTCCCATCAACAAGATCGCCGACTATGTGATAACGGGTACCGTGGAAGAGGTGCTGCCGAAGATGATCAAGTATTATAAGGCGAATAATAAGTAAAGCCCCTCCCCCAGCCGCCGATGGCGGCTTTCCCCTCCCCTTAGGGCGGGGAGTGATATGCTTTGATTATTAGAGAAATTTAATGAAGACGACAATGTGTGAAAATAAAGCAGATTATTTCACATCCTCTCCTGACATTTATGTTTTATTGAAGGAGAATGCGAGAAAGAACAGACTGAACATGACAGATGCCGAGCAACTGTTATGGAAACATCTTAAATCGTGGCCTCGTCCTTACAGATTTCGCCGTCAACATATCATTGGAGATTACATCGTTGATTTTGCATGTTTGGCAAACAATCTGGTTATTGAAGTAGATGGCGAATACCACTTTACTGACGAGCAGATGATGCTTGACAAAACGCGAACCGATTTTTTAGAAAAGATAGGTTTTCATGTTATGCGTTTCACCAACAAGCAAATAATTGAAAATGTCGATGATGTAATAAAACAAATAGAAGGGGACATTTACGATAACAACAAACAAATTTAAATTTAAACCCATCACCAGCCTCTAATGGCATAATGATTTCGCAAGCCACTAATGGCATAATGATTTCGCAAGCCACTAATGGCATAATGATAAATGTCATTCGTGACATAAAAGGCAAATGAACAAAAATGCACATCACTCCCCTCCATAAGGGGAGGGGAAGGCCGCCGCAGGCGGCTGGGGGGGGGGCTTTAATTATGGCAAACTTTTATACCGACCATCCGGAATATGAATTCTATCTGAATCATCCGGAAATGCAGCGCGTGGTAGAGCTCAAGGAGCGCAACTACGCCGACAAAGAAAAATATGAGGATGCGCCCGTCGACTTTGAGGACGCAATCGAGAACTATAAGCGTGTGCTCGAGATCACCGGCGACATCGCCGCAAACATCATCGAGCCTAACTCGGAGGATGTAGACCTCGAAGGACCGCACCTCGTAGACGGACGCATGCACTATGCGTCAAAGACCTACGAGAACCTGGAGGCTACACGCCAGGCAGGACTGTGGGGCATCTCTATGCCTCGCCGCTACAACGGCCTGAACATGCCCATCACTCCCTACTCTATGGCTTCGGAGATCGTGTCGTGCGCCGATGCCGGCTTCCAGAACATCTGGTCGCTGCAAGACTGTATCGAGACACTCTACGAATTTGGCTCTGAGGAGCAACGTCAGAAATATATCCCCCGTGTGTGTGCTGGCGAGACCATGTCTATGGACCTTACCGAGCCCGATGCTGGCTCTGACCTGCAGCGCGTAATGCTCAAAGCCACACAGGACGAGGACGGCACATGGCGCCTGAACGGTGTGAAGCGATTCATCACCAACGGCGACTCAGACATTCACCTCGTGCTCGCACGCTCTGAGGAGGGCACACGCGACGGCCGCGGTCTGTCCATGTTCATCTACGACAAGCGCGATGGCGGCGTTACCGTGCGCCACATTGAGAACAAGCTGGGTATCCACGGATCACCCACCTGTGAGCTCGTCTACAAGAACGCCAAGGCAGAGCTGTGCGGAAGCACACGTCTGGGTCTCATCAAGTATGTGATGGCTCTTATGAACGGTGCACGTCTGGGCATCGCAGCACAGTCGGTAGGCGTTAGCCAGGCTGCTTACAACGAGGCTCTGAAATATGCTAAGGAGCGCAAGCAGTTCGACACAGAGATCATCAAGTTCCCTGCTGTCTACGACATGGTGGCACGCATCAAGGGCAAGCTCGATGCAGGACGTTCAATCCTCTACCAGACAGCTCGCTATGTGGACATCTACAAGGCTCTCGAAGACATTCAGCGCGAGCGCAAGCTCACAGCCGAGGAACGTCAGGAGCTGAAGAAATATTCGCGTCTGGCCGATGCCTTCACACCGTTGGCAAAGGGCATGAACTCTGAGTATGCCAACCAGAACGCATACGACGCCATCCAGGTGCACGGCGGTTCGGGCTTCATCATGGAGTATAAGAGCCAGCGTCTGTATCGCGATGCCCGCATCTTCTCTATCTATGAGGGCACAACACAGCTCCAGGTAGTGGCTGCCATTCGCTACATCTCTAACGGCACATACCTCACCATCATCAAGGAGATGCTGGAGAAGGAAGTGGCTGAGGAGCTGCAGCCGCTGAAGGCTCGCGTCGTAGAGATGGTTAAGCTCTATGAGCAGGCTCTCGAGTATGTTAAGGAGGCACAGGATCAGGAGATGCACGATTTCCTCGCACGCCGCCTCTACAACATAACAGCCGAGATCATCATGTCACTCCTCATCCTCGAGGATGCCACACGTTCTGCAGAACTGTTCGCCAAGAGCGCCAACGTTTATGTTCGCATGGCTCAGGCCGACGTTATCGGCGACCACGCTTACATCATGAACTTCGTAAAGGAGGATCTGCCCAGCTTCCGTGCTGAGTAAAAAAGACTGTTCTGGTCTCGTAACCTCTTGAACAACTGATAATAAGGATATGCAACGCCACCTTTCTGTGTGTGCTTGCATATCCTTTTTCTTTTCATTTATTGTCTTTTAATTTATTTTCCTTCGATCTTATGTTCTTCTATCAATTTTCCTTCTATCTATTGTTCCTTTCCATTTCTTTTCTTTCTATCCATTTCTTTTAACCTTTTCTTTATTCCTTACCCAGGTCAATCATTTTTACGCGCCACTTTTCACATTATAAATAATAAAAGTTGTAACTTTGCAAAAGAAACAAAACCCATTCCCCATTATGACAACAAACAACAACGACACGCGATGGATTCAACGCTTAAGCAATTACGACAAAGCGCTTGAACGTCTTAGCAAAGCTGCCGACATCTTATCTACAAACAAGATGTTAGGTGACGACGTTGACGACTTGTTAAAAGAAGGTCTTGTGCAACGCTTCGAATACACTCAGGAGCTGGCATGGAAAGTGATGAAAGACTATGAAGAATTTCAAGGATATACCGACATTCAAGGTTAACGCGATGCCATTAGGAAAGCATTGCAAATGGGCATTATAGACAGCAAGATGTGGATGGAAACCATTGCATCACGCAACGTCACTTCACATTGTTATGATGAAACAGAATTTAATGAGGTTTTAAATCTTATTATAAGCGAATACCTACCCATCTTCAAAACGTTTGCAATAAAGATGAACAAAATAAAGGAAGAAAATAAAAAAAAACGATAAAAACAAATAATTAATGGGAAGAACCAAATTTTCGGAGAAAGAGATAAAGGAGATTGGCCGATTGCTGCGACTGAAGAATGCCGGCAACCGCGCACAGCAGAAGCAGATACGTCACGACCTGAGAGTGGGTTATGAGTTTAACATATCCGATTTCAACGAGCAGGGTAAGGCCTTCGGCGAAGAAGAGCTGCACGCTGCAATAGAACGCGGTGCGATAGCAATTCTCAACGATGCCACTATTGCCGACATGAAAGCCAAACGTGCTCGCGACAAGGCTCGCGACGAGGCACAACGTCAGCAGGAAGCTGTGGAGAGCGGACAGCAAACCGACTGGAAAGCGGCTATGGAAGAATGGGAGAAATGGGAAAATGAAGCAAAATAAACCGCAACCTTTTAAAAACAAAAAAGGCGCATGACCAACGAAAGCATTGCTTGCAAAGGGTCATGCGCCTATATTTTTCTACTCTATTCCTATTTTTATAGGCTTCAATTTAGAGCCCTCAATTTAGAGCCCTCAATTTAGAGCCCTCAAATCAGAGGCTTCAAACCAGAGCCCTCAAACCAGAGGCTTCAAATTAGAGGCTGTCGATAACGGTGCAGATGTCACCGAAGATGCGGTCGAGCTCACCAAGACCGTTGATGTGGTGGTGGATACCTTCCTTGCTGTACCACTCGATGAGGGGAGCAGTTTGGTTGTGGTAAACGTCAAGACGCTTCTTGATGGTCTCAGCGTTGTCGTCAGAGCGGCCGCTCTCCTGTCCACGCTTGATGAGACGCTTCATCAGCTCCTCCTCGGGAACGTCAAGCTCAATCATGGCTGCTACCTTGTGTCCGCGCTCAGCGAGCATGGCCTTGAGAGCCTCAGCCTGCGGGATGGTGCGGGGGAAACCGTCGAAGATCACACCCTTGTGCTCCTTGCCGAAGCTGTCGTAAACGCTTGCCAGGATGTTAACCATCAGCTCATCGGGGATCAGCTGACCGTTGTCGATGTATCCCTTAGCTGTCTTGCCCAGCTCTGTTCCGTTCTTGATCTCTGCGCGAAGCACGTCGCCAGTAGAGATATGGTTGAAACCATACTTCTCGATCATCAAGTCGCTCTGTGTGCCCTTGCCTGAACCAGGAGCACCGAAAATTACAATATTTTTCATCTTTTTACCTTAAAATATTTTGTTAATTACAATGTTCTATCCTTACACGGGCCAAGCCTTCCGCCAGCCAAGCCTTCAACAGACCAAGCCTTCTATAGGTCAAGCCTTCCACAGACCAAGCCTTCCGCAGACCAAGCCTTCCGCAGACCAAGCCTTCCACGGGCCAAGCCTTCCACAGACCAAGCCTTCCGCAGACCAAGCCTTCCGCAGACCAAGCCTTCCGCAGACCAAGCCTTCTATAGGTCAAGCCTTCTGCCAGCCAATCTTTCTACAAGTCAAGCCTTAAGCCAACCTCAGTTTTAAGCTTATGGAAAGGTGTGCTTTAAGCACACATCCCTCTAACCGCCACATTCCAAAGGCAAAAGACACCCTATGTGTCGCCTTCAGACATGACAGGCAAAAGCGTTCAGGCTTCTTCAGAAGCAGACATGTCTATCACGATGCCACAGCCTGTGAAGCCAGACAGCAAGGGAGAGGCCTACTCCTCAACAAGCGTGTAGATGTCGCGCAGGTTGCGGCCCTGCTGGTCATAGTCGAGACCATAACCGAGGATGAAATCGTTAGGAATCTCCATCGCCACATACTCGATGTCAAGAGGCACCTTCAGACGCTCAGGCTTTAGAAGCAGCGTGCAGATGTGTATCGACTCGGGGTTGCGTGTGCCAAGGCTCTCTATCATCCGCTTCATCGTCAAGCCCGACTCTACAATGTCTTCAACGATGATGACCGTACGACCCGAGATATCCTCGTTTATGCCTATCACCTCCTTAACCGTGCCGGTAGAGGTTGTGCCCTGATATGAGGCAAGCTTGACAAACGAGATCTCACAAGGAATGTTTATCATACGCATGAGGTCTGCGGCAAAAACGAACGAGCCGTTGAGCACGGCAAGCAACAGAGGGTTCTTGTCGGCCATGTCGGCATTAATCTTGTCAGCCACGGCTTTCACCTTCTTCAGGATCTCCTCCTCAGGAATGGATGTCTTAAAGGTCTTGTCCTTTATTTTTACTATGTTCATGAAACGGATTTTAAAATTTCCGCAAAATTACGAAAAAATCGCCAAACAACAGCCATACATCACAATTTATTCAACATCAAGAAGAAAAAGCTGTCTTTAATGACACTTGAACGGTTTCTTTTTTGTATTTTTGCATCACTATGAAAATATTTACAAGTGCTCAGATTCATGAGCTTGACAAATATACCATTGAGCATGAGCCGATAGACTCTATTGATCTCATGGAAAGGGCTGCGAAGACACTCACGGCAGCCATTGCTGAGGAGTGGACAAAACTCACGCCCGTCATCGTGTTCGCCGGCCCCGGCAACAACGGTGGCGACGCGCTGGCCGTGGCACGCATGCTGGCAGAGAGAGGCTTCAAGGTTGCGGTCTACCTCTTCAACATACACAACCACCTGTCCGACGACTGCGCCGCAAACAAGAAACGCATAGAGAACGACAGCAGAATAGAGTTTACCGAGGTGTCAACCAATTTTGACCCGCCGACGCTTAACGCCGATACCCTCATCATAGACGGACTGTTTGGCTCGGGACTGAACAAGCCGCTGGCAGGAGGATTTGCCTCGCTCGTAAGATACATCAACGCATCGCCATGCAAGGTGGTGAGCATTGACCTCCCGTCGGGTCTGATGGCTGAAGACAACAGCTTCAACAACCAGCAACACATCATAAGAGCCGACCTCACGCTCACCCTGCACCAGCGGAAACTGTCTATGATGCTCGCCGACAACCAGCAATATATCGGCCGTCTGAAGGTGCTCAACATACGTCTCTCGCAAGAGTATGTGCAGAACACCGACACGCCGTTCACCATTGCTGAGGAGGCAGATATCAGACGACTCTTCACCCCTCGCCACGACTTCGCCCACAAGGGCACCATGGGCAATGCCCTCATCATAGCGGGCAGCTACGGCATGTCGGGCGCTGCTGTCTTGGCAACCAAGGCTTGCTTGAGAGCCGGCGTGGGAAAGGTCACAACGCACACGCCACGACGCAACTATGACATCATGCAGATAACGGTGCCCGAAGCTGTCGTTCAGCTGGACCGCGACGAGACCATCTTCTCGGAACCTGTAAACACCGACGGGTTCGACGCCTTAGGCATAGGACCAGGCCTTGGACGCGACGAAAACACAGCCATAGCGCTCATCGACCAGCTACGCAAGACGCTGTGCCCCGTCGTGGCAGATGCCGATGCCCTCAACATTCTCGGCAACCACTCGTCATGGATGGAGCAGTTGCCTAAAGGCATGATCATGACTCCCCACCCTCGCGAGTTTGACCGTCTGGCTGGCGCTCCATGCTACAACGATTTTGACCGGCTGGAGAAAGCACGCAGCATGGCGATGCAGCTTGAGGCATTCATCATCCTGAAAGGCCACTTCTCTGCCCTCTGCACACCCGACGGCAAGGTGACGTTCAACCCTACAGGCAACGCGGGCATGGCGACAGCAGGCAGCGGCGACGTGCTCACAGGCATCATCACGGCTCTCTTGGCACGAGGCCACTCGCAACGCAACGCCTGCCTGCTCGGCATGTATCTGCATGGACTGGCTGGCGATCTCGCCGCCAAGGAGCTGGGCAAGGAGAGTCTCATAGCAAGCGACATCATTGCGTATCTTCCGGCTGCCTTCAAATGGCTACAGGACTAAAGCGCGAAACAATAAAAACAAGATTTACCTACAAGAAAACAACAATGCTCATTATGAAAAGAATATTTTCTACATTGGCCATAGCCATAACAGCAGCTACTGCCGCCATGGCTCAATCAGCACAGGAAGGCATTTCTTATTTCTTGCCTAAGACAGGCGTGCAGATAGCGCTGCGCATAGAGAAGAAAACATTCACGCCAGGCAAGTTGGCGCCCTACTCTGACATCTATTTCAAGAAACCGGCAGAGACACAACCCAGCGTGAGCTACCGCATTGTCGGAATCAGCTGCAACACCATGGCTGTGCCCGACAAGGACAAGAAGTTTGAGATCACGGTAGACAAGAAGCACAGCATCGTGAACATCGAATGCGACAAGAACGGCGTCATCATGGCCATTAACGCCAAGGGACAGCCTGTGAAGGAGCGCACGCCGTTCAAGGCGGCACCTCAGCCCGCACCGCTGCAAGCTGAAGACTATATGAGCCAGGACATCCTCTCATCGGGCAACATGCCCACGATGGCGCGTATGGTGGCTCAGGAGATTTATGACATACGCGACAGCCGCAACCAGCTGTCACGAGGCGAGGCCGACTTCATGCCGAAGGACGGCGAGCAGCTCAAGATCATGCTTGCCCAGCTCAACACGCAAGAACGTGCTCTCACACAGGCCTTCCAAGGCACAACGGTGAAGGACACCACAGAGCAGGTCGTGACCATCATTCCCGAGAAAGGACAGGACAAGATGCTGGCCTTCCGCTTCTCTCGCCATTTCGGCCTGACCGACAACGACGACCTCTCCGGCGCTCCCTATTATGCTGTCGTTGAGGACGAGCACATCATTGATGAGCTGGAGACAACCAGCGACGAGAAGAAAAAGAAAGACGACCTCATGATCGGGGTTAGCTTGCCTGGAAAAATAAAGGTAAACATCGTGAACGACGGACGCACCGTGGCTCAATATTCTACCTACGCTGCCCAATATGGTCGCGTGGAACTGCTGAGCGGCGCTCTCTTCGGAAAGAAGATCACGTCCCACATCGTCCTCAACCCCGTGACAGGCAACGTTATAAGCTTGAAGACAGAACCGCTGGAATAATTTTTAAAGGTAAAAAGGTAAAAAAGTAAAAAGGTAAAAAATATATAAACTGCGGAAGCTTCTTACAGGGAGCAGCAGGACTTTTATTTAGAGCTATGGGCTTTGACGTTATTAACTATGGCAGTTAAGACCATTAAATATGGCATTTAAGACCATTAAATATTGGTTTTAGTTGCTATAAGCAATGAGCAGTAGAGCTCGAAAACCTTTTTCCCATCATCAAGAATAATGGAAAACAAGAAAGTATCTCTTAGCAGCAAACAGTACATCGTGCCGTTTGTGCTTATCACCTCACTCTTCTTCATGTGGGGCTTCGCTCGTGCCATTCTCGACGTGCTGAACAAGCACTTCCAAAACGAACTGGACATAAGCATCACACAGTCGGCACTCATACAGGTAACAACCTATCTTGGCTATTTCCTTATGGCCATACCCTCAGGCCTGTTCATCAACCGCTTCGGCTATCGTCGCGGTGTGGTCTTCGGACTGCTCCTCTTCGGGCTCGGCTCGCTCCTCTTCATACCTTGCGCTGCGGCAGGCACCTTCTATGCCTTCCTTGCCGCCCTGTTCGTGATTGGCTGCGGACTGACCTTCCTCGAAACAGCTGCCAACCCCTACGCCACAGAGCTGGGACCAAAGGAGACGGCAACAAGCCGTCTGAATTTCTCGCAGTCGTTCAACGGTCTGGGATGTATGTTCGCAACGTTTGTCGTGGGACAGTTCCTCTTCAGCTCTAACGACAGCAATGAGGGCGGCAACGTCGTGGTGCCCTACGCCATCATGGGTGTGCTCGTACTCGTCATCGCACTTGTGTTCTCACGCGTCAACCTGCCCGAGATCAAGCATGCCGATGCCGGCAACGAAGACGAGAGCAAGCAGAGCGGCACACACAACCTGCGCCTGCTCTTCGGCAACAAGATGTTCCTCTTCGGTCTGGCTGCCCTCCTCGCCTACGAAGTGGCAGAAATATCCATTAACAGCTATTTCATCAACTTCGTCACCGGCATGGGATGGATGGCAGACAAGTCGGCAGCAATGGTCATCACAGCCGCCCTATTCGTGTTCATGATCGGACGATTCATAGGCAGCTGGATCATGCGACGCGTGGCAGCAGAAACCATGCTCACCCTTTGCGCCATGGGCAGCGTGGCGTGCATGGTGCTCGTGATGCTCGACATCAAGGGTCTGTCGCTGGCAGCCCTCATCGCCAACTACCTGTTTGAGGCCATTATGTTCCCGACAATCTTCTCCCTGACGCTTGACGGACTGGGACGCCTCACCAAGAGCGCATCGTCTATCTTGATGATGACCCCTGTGGGCGGCTGCGGCTTCCTGCTCATGGGCCTCATCGCCGACCGCACCGACAATTTCCTGCTGCCTTTCTTCATTCCTCTCGTCGGTTTCGCCATCGTGCTTGCCTACGCCATGAGGAAACGGGCATTTCTGAAGAAAGCGTAAGCTTCAAGACTATTGTTCGCTGTGCTGACATCGTGGCGATTTGCCATGTCAGCATTGCAACGTCGCCTTATTATAATAATAAGGTGTGGGTTATTAACAAAAATTGAACAGCGCGAAGCATTAAAATTTGTTTTAACACTTGCTTTTCAAAAAGAAAATGTTAACTTTGCATCGGTATAAAGAAACAGCCGAAAAGAAAAGCACAACATTTTCGGCTGTCAAAAGACAAAAGACATATAATACACGTTTTAAAAATATTTTATAAAACTATGGTAAACTACAAAGAATTGGGCTTGGTGAACACTCGTGATATGTTCGCAAGAGCCATCAAGGGTGGTTACGCTATCCCTGCATTCAACTTCAACAACCTCGAGCAGCTCCAGGCTATCATCAAGGCTTCTTCAGAGCTGAAGTCACCGGTTATCCTCCAGGTATCTAAGGGTGCACGTGCTTACGCTAACGAGACTCTTCTCCGTTACATGGCAGAGGGCGCTGTAGAGTACGCTAAGGAGCTTGGCTGCAAGCATCCTGAGATCGTTCTCCACCTCGACCACGGTGACAGCTTCGAGCTTTGCAAGAGCTGTGTAGACCTTGGCTTCTCTTCTGTAATGATCGACGGTTCTTCACTTCCTTACGAGGAGAACATCGCTCTTACAAAGAAGGTTGTAGAGTACGCTCATCAGTTCGACGTAACTGTAGAGGGCGAGCTCGGTGTATTGGCAGGTGTAGAGGATGAGGTGTCTTCTGACGTATGCCACTATACAAAGCCTGAGGAGGTTATCGACTTCACAAGCCGCACAGGCGTTGACTCACTCGCTATCTCTATCGGTACTTCTCACGGTGCTTACAAGTTCACACCGGAGCAGTGCACACGCGACCCGAAGACTGGCAAGCTCGTTCCTCCTCCATTGGCATTCGACGTTCTCGACGAGATCATGCAGAAGCTCCCCGGATTCCCCATCGTGCTCCACGGCTCTTCTTCAGTTCCCCAGGAGTATGTTGACATGATCAACGAGTTCGGCGGCAAGCTGCCCGACGCTGTTGGTATCCCCGAGGAGCAGCTTCGCAAAGCTTCTAAGAGCGCTGTTTGCAAGATCAACATCGACTCAGACTCACGTTTGGCCTTCACCGCTGCTGTTCGCAAGGTGTTCCACGACAAACCAGGTGAGTTCGATCCCCGTAAGTACTGCGGTCCCGCTCGCGACCTCATGGAGCAGATGTACAAGCACAAGATCATTGACGTGCTCGGCTCTGACGGCAAGCTCGCTCAGCTCGACTAATAAAGCAGCTGCTGCTTAACGGACAGTTCTTTTTGTAAGATTGTTCTTTTACAAAAGGGTCTATCCTGCAAGCACGACATAAAAGCACAAGGCGCACAAAACGTTCAATAGGTTTTGTGCGCCTTTTCTTTATATAATTTGCGCTTCGCGCATTTTTTACATTAATTTTGCCGCGCGAAGCGCGTATTAATGATAATTAATGGGGCATTAATGAAAATTAATGTTTAAAAAAACAAACGAGCGCGAAGCGCTATGTAAATAATAATCCTTGGAAAGTTCAGTATCTTATAAAAATGACAGCTTTCTTGTCTATAAGACAACATTTTTTCTTTTTTTTCGCAATAAACCCCAATCTCTTGCGTTATTATAGCGTGTTTAAACGCTTTTTCATTATATTAGCAACGTTTGCATCAGCCGCAACAGAGGCCAATGCACAATATGACGTGTCGTTCAGCCACTATTTCGACATGGAGCCGACCTTCAACGCGGCTGCCGTGGGAAAGCAACCAAAGCTGAACATCACGGCAGCGTATGCCCTTGACATGGCGGGATTTGAGAACAACCCGAACACCATGTATGCCGCTGCCGACATGCCCGTCAGGTTCATCGGTGCCTTACACGGTGTGGGCTTGCAGTTTATGAACGACAAGATCGGTCTGTTCTCACACCAACGCGTGGCGTTGCAGTATGCCTACAAACACAAGCTGTTCGGAGGAACGATAAGTGCCGGCGTGAACGTTGGACTGCTCAGCGAGAGCTTCGACGGATCAAAGGTCGATGCAGGAGAAAGCAGCGACCCCGCATTGGCGACATCAAAAGTGGACGGCAACGGGCTGGACCTTGGAGCCGGACTCTACTATAACCGCGGCCCGTGGTATGTAGGCGTGTCGGCCACTCATCTCAACGCCCCGCTCATCGAGTTGGGAGAGAGCAACGAGCTGAAGATCGACCCCACCTATTATCTCACGGCGGGCTACGACATAAAGTTGCGAAACCCGTTCCTTACCGTCAAGACATCAGCCCTCGGACGAACCGACGGCGTGGCATGGAGAGCCGACGTGACGGGACGACTCGTCTACACAAACGAGAAGAAGGTGATGTATGCCGGTCTCACCTACAGCCCCAACACATCGGTGACGCTTCTCATCGGCGGCCGCGTCCACGGCGTGATGCTCGGCTACAGTTATGAGTGTTACACCTCCGCCATGAGCCTCGGCAACGGTAGCCACGAGCTGTTCATCGGCTATCAGATGGACCTCAACATGACGAAGAAAGGCAAGAACCGACATCAGAGCGTGCGAATTCTGTAAAGAATTTGTAAAGGAGGAAAGGCGGCTCTGAAAAAAATAATAATTCTAAAAAAATTTTGACTCTATAACAACGAAGGTTATCAACATAATGATGAAAAGAACAAACATTATATCTGTGCTCTCGGCAGCGGTCATTACGCTCTGCCTGACAGCTTGCTTCGGCGGCAAGTCGACCACATCATCAGGACGTGGAGGCGAACTGGTCGGCGTGGGTGGCGGACGCGGTTTCTCCGAGCCCACACCGTTCGGCATGACAAAAGTGGGCCGCGGCTTCCTACACATGGGTTTGCAGAAGGAAGACAGCCTGTGGGGCATGAAGACACCGAAGAAAGACATCTCGGTGGACGGATTCTGGATGGACGAAACGGAGGTGACCAACTCCAAGTATAAGCAGTTTGTGTTCTGGGTGCGCGACAGCATCCTGCGCACACGACTCGCCGACCCCAACTATGGCGGCGACGAGACATACATGATCACAGAAGACAAGAACGGTGACCCCGTGACACCACACCTCAACTGGAAGAAGCAGTTGCCGCGCAAGCCCAATGAGGACGAGCAGCGTGCCTTCGAGAGCCTATACACCACAAACCCTGTGACAGGCGAGAAGATGCTCGACTATCGTCAACTCAACTATAAATATGAGGTTTACGACTACACGACAGCTGCGCTGCGCCGTAACCGCCTGAACCCTGACGAGAGAAACCTCAACACCGACGTCACGATAAACCCCAACGAGGTGGTGATGATCTCCAAGGACACCGCCTTTGTCGACGACGAGGGACGCATCGTGAGACAGACAATCAACCGTCCGCTCTCGGGACCGTGGGATTTCCTCAACACCTACATCGTGAACGTCTATCCAGACACCACCGTGTGGGTCAACGACTTCCGCAACTCTGAGAACGAGGCCTATCTGCGCAACTATTTCTCAAACCCCACCTACAACGACTATCCTGTGGTGGGCGTGACATGGGAGCAAGCCAACGCGTTCTGCGCCTGGCGTACCGACTATCTGCTCAAGGGCTTGGGGGCCGAGGCACGTTATGTGCAGCGCTACCGCCTACCCACAGAGGCTGAATGGGAATATGCGGCACGAGGAAAGGAAGGCACCGAGTTTCCATGGGAGCAGAACGACGTGAAGAGCGGTGAGGGATGCTTCTATGCCAACTTCAAACCCGACCGAGGCAACTACACCCAAGACGGAAACCTCATAACATCGAAGGTGGGCATATACAACGCCAACAGCAATGGACTGTTTGACATGGCTGGCAACGTGGCCGAATGGACAAGCACCGTCTATACCGATGCCGGCGTCGATGCCATGAACGACCTTAACCCGCAGCTCGAATACAAGGCTGCCAAGGAAGACCCCTACAGCCTGAAGAAGAAGAGCGTGAGAGGCGGCTCGTGGAAAGACCCCGAGTCGCTCATACGTTCAGCATGGCGCACATGGGAATATCAGAACCAACCACGTTCATATATCGGCTTCCGCTGCGTGCGCAGCCTGGCAAGTCCGTCAAGTGTTAAACAGAAAAAAAGTAAGAAAAGATGACTAAATACAGCAAGCTAAATATCGTGTACCGTCTGCAGAAGTGGATGGACAGTGTGCCCGGACAGACATTCCTCAACTATGCCTACAGCTGGGGCGCATCAGTCGTTATTCTTGGAACGCTTTTCAAGCTTACCCACCTGCCGGGAGCCAACATCATGTTGTTTGCGGGCATGGGCACAGAGGTGTTCGTGTTCTTCCTCTCAGCATTTGACCGCCCCTTCGACAAGACAGCCATAGGCATGGATCTGCCGACTCATCTTGACGGTGAGGAGGACGACGAGAGCGGAAACAGCGAAAGTCAAGAGGGCGAACACGCCGAAGGTGTTGTCGTTAAGGGTGCGCCCGTAGGCGGCACAATAATAATAGGTGGAGGAGCCGTAGCCGCTAACGGAGCTACAGGAGCAACAGCCGCTACAGGAGCAGTTGCTACAGGAGCTGCTGTTACAGGAGCTGCCGCTTCTTCAGGAGCAGCTGCTTCTTCAGGTCCGGTTGTTGAAGGTACCGGTACAGCAGGTGCAGCCGTCATCGCCGCCCCCTCATGGGTGGAAGCACAGCAGCAGGTATCGCCCGAGCTGGCAGAAGCACAGAGCCGCTATGTGGAAGAGCTGAAGAAGCTCACCGAGACCCTGCAGAAGGTGTCGGAGCAGAGCGAGCGCCTGACACGCGACAGCGAAGAGATGGAGAACCTCAACCGCACACTCACAGGCATCTGCAAGGTGTACGAGATGCAGCTTAAGAGTGCCAGCCAGCAGATCGGCACCATCGACCAGATAAACGACCAGAGCCGACACATGGCACAGCAGATAGAGCAGCTCAACAGCATCTATGCCCGCATGATTGAAGCAATGACCGTTAACATGAAAGGTGTAAGCAACGCATAGGCGCAGACCTATAAAGCTCCTCACCTCCATTAAAACAACAAACAATGGCAATAAAGAAAAGACCGGTATCGCCACGCCAGAAGATGATCAACCTCATGTATGTCGTCCTCATGGCCATGCTCGCTCTCAACATCTCTACCGAGGTGCTTGACGGTTTCTCTATAGTGGAGGAAAGTCTGAACAGAACAACCGCCAACTCATCGAAAGAGAACGAGAGCCTCTACAGCAACTTTGCCGACCAGATGAAGACCAACCCACAGAAGGTGAAAGAATGGTTCGACAAGGCTACAGAGGTGAAGCGCATGAGCGATTCGTTATACAACTTTGCACAACAACTGAAGGTTGCCATCGTGCGCGAAGCCGATGGTGCCGACGGCTATGTGCTGAACATCAAAGGCAAGGACAACCTTGAGGCGGCAAGCCATGTCATGCTTGCGCCTGGCACAGGACAGGGAGGAAAACTGTTCCGCGCCATCAACTCGTTCCGAGAGCGCATCTTGGCAATGGTGCCCGACGCACAACAGAAGGCCATCATCGCAAGCAACCTCACCACGAAGGTGCCTCACAAGGAGAACACGCTGGGCAAGAACTGGCAGGAGTATATGTTTGAAGACATGCCCGTGGCTGCTGCCGTGACGTTGCTCTCAAAGTTGCAGAGCGACGTGCGCTATGCTGAGGGCGAGGTGCTCCACACCCTCGTGGCAAACATCGACATGAAGGACATCCGCGTAAACAAGCTCAGCGCGTTCGTCATTCCCGAGTCGAGAACCGTCATCAGCGGCGACCTGTTCAAGGCACAGATCGTCATGGCTGCGGTAGACACCACACAGCAGCCCGAAATCTACGTCGGCGGACGTCGCATAAGCGGCAGCCAATATCAGTTTACAGCTGGCGGCGTGGGTGAGCACAGCTTCGGTGGCTACATCACCATGCGCGACGGCAACGGCAACACCATACGCCGCGAGTTCACGCAGAAGTACACCGTTGTGGGACCAAGCGCCACCGTGTCGGCAGACCTCATGAACGTGCTCTATGCCGGCTACGACAACCCCATAAGCATCTCCATCCCCGGCGTGCCTCTTAGCAGCGTGTCGGCATCAATGGACGGCGGCTCGTTCCGCTCCATAGGCATGGGCCGCTACATAGCCCGACCGTCGGCTGTAGGCAAGGACGTGACCATAAACGTGGCAAGCAACGACAACGGACGCTCACGACAGATGGGCAAGTACACCTTCCATGTGCGTAAGTTGCCCGACCCGACAGCCTACTTGCAGATTGGCACCACACGCTTCCGCGAAGGCGGACTGTCAAAGCAGTCGCTCATGTCTATCAACACGCTCAACGCTGCCATCGACGACGGCATCCTCGACATTCAGTTCCGTGTGACAGGCTTCGAGACCGTGTTCTTCGACAACATGGGCAACGCCGTGCCTATGGCATCGAACGGTGCGCATTTCTCTGACCGCCAACGCGACACGTTCCGCAAGCTCTCACGCAACAAGCGCTTCTACATTGCCAACATAACAGCTGTAGGCCCCGACGGCATCTCCCGTAAGCTGACAGGCTCTATGCAGGTGATTGTTAAATAATGACAAAGGGTAGCTTAAGAAGCTTTTCAAGCCCCCTATTCCCCATCAAGCAACAAAACAACAAAACAATGAAACGACTATTTATCATATTGCTCACAGCCTGCATGTTGCCCAACATAGCATCGGCACAGCCAGCAGCGCGTCGCCAGCAACAGCAGCAGGCGGCACAGCAGCAGGCAGGACAGTTGAGCGTGCGTGCTCAAATCTCGTTCCCCACACAGATACCCATGAGCGAGGACGTGGTGTGGCGACGCGACATCTACCGCGAGATAGACATCACGCAAGATGCCAACGCTGGGCTCTATTATCCTGTAGAGCCAGTAGGCTCGCAGATGAACCTCTTCACCTACATCTTCAAGCTCGTGATGCGTCGTGCGGTGCCCGCTTACGAGTATCGTCTTGACGGCAACGAGGTGTTTGACAAGTCGGCACAGATAAACCTCAAGTCGTTGCTCGACAACTACCACATTTTCTATGAGCGCACAGACAAGGGCATTCATATCGACGACAGCGACATCCCGTCGAAAGAGGTGACGGGCTATTACATAAAGGAGAGCGCTTTCTTCGACCAAAACTCGGCAACCTTCCACACGAAAGTTCTGGCGCTATGCCCCATCCTTCGCCGCGACGACGATTTCGGCGATGCCGCCACATCGTATCCGCTGTTCTGGATCAAATATGACGACCTCGCACCCTTCCTCACCAAGCAGAACATCATGACAAGCAACGTCAACAACGCTGCCGTCATGAGCATGGACGATTTCTTCACAAAGAACCTCTACAAAGGCAAGATCTACAAGACAAACAACATGCTGGGCAAGACGCTTGCACAGTATTGTCCTGACGAGGCTGCCATGACGAAGGAGCAGAAACGCATCGAGAGTGAGCTGCAAGCTTTTGAGAAGAACATGTGGGGCGACCAGGCTCGCAAAGATTCTCTCGACAGCATAGCAAAGCTCGACAAGAAAGAGCTGAAGCTGCAAAAGAAAAAGAAGAACCGTCGTGCAGGCTCGTCGGCCTCAACCACGTCAACCGTGAAGAAGACCCGTCGGTCTTCAAGCTCTTCTAAAAGCTCGTCGGGCTCGGCACGAGTGACGGTGAGAAGAGAGAGACATTAAGGTCCTTGAAAGGACAGCTGACCATGGCTCCGTGAAGGAGCAACTGTCGTTCGGTTGTGAAACGGTAACAGAAAGGTAAGCCGAATGAGAAGAAACGAAGACATAAAAAAGAGAGATAACAATAAAGAATAGTATTCTTCAAAAAAGGAAAAAGAAAAGGATTATGAAAAAAATTTTTTCATCACTGCTCGTTGCTGCTGCCCTGATGATAGGCATAACAGCAAAGGCACAAGTGAAGTTCGGTGTGAAAGGTGGCGTTAACGTCACAAGCATGTCGTTCAACAACAGCGTGTTTGACGCAAGCAACCGCACAGGTTTCTTCATTGGCCCCACCGTTAAGATACAGCTGCCTCTTGTGGGTCTCGGCATCGATGCTTCTGCCCTCTACGACCAGCGTGAGGCAAAGGTGAAATACACAGGCACAGGCACCAGCTACACAACAGACAAGACGCTGCGTTGCCAGGCAATCAACGTTCCAATCAACCTCCGTTACGGTTGGGGACTGAGCAGCCTTGCCAACGTGTTTCTTTTCGCTGGTCCCCAGTTCGGCTTCAACGTCGGCAAGAAGAGCCAGGACCTAATAGAGAACACGTCATGGAGCGTTAAAAACTCTAATTTCAGCGTCAACGTAGGTGCCGGCTTCACCGTTCTCTCACACCTTCAGATCTCTGCCAACTACAACATTGTGTGCGGCAAGACCTCAGATGCCAGTCTTCAGAAGGTGGGTGAGCAGATCGTCAACAAGGAGGCACGCAGCCGCGCCAACGCTTGGCAGATTGCTCTCGCCTACTATTTCTAAGCTTTCTTAAGACAAGCTTCTAATAGGCTTAACACAAGCTTCTAATAGGCTTAACACAAGCTTCTAATATACTTAAGACAAGCATAAAACAAAAATATTCTTTTAAAAAGCAGGTGTGTCATCTTTCTTTTGACACACCTGCTTTTTTATTTGCTTTCTTGACCATAATTCTACTTGTCTAAGATGTTTTTTGTCTATATGATTTTTTTTTCTTCAAAATAATATCACTATTGTCACCACACAAGACAGCTATTTGATAATCAGCCCTTTATAGGTGACAATAAGGGCTTTTTCTATTGTCACCTAATATCACCTAATGTCACCCAATGGTAAGCCTATCCTCGATGCAGCAAAAAGACGAATCTGGAAGTTTTTGAAGCAACCGACGATGTGGAACAATGCATAAATATGCACTTCTGGTCGTATATTTATGCAGTTTCTCGTTAAGCCCATTTGACAAAATGAAAGTGCCTTTATTGCGTTGTCAAAGAGGCTCTTTGACAGCCTCATTAAGCCTCTTTGACGACCTCAAAGAGGCTTAATGACAAAAGAGGGGTATATTTAAGAACCGTTAACAATTCGTGATTTGATTTTAACTATAATTTTGTACATTGTGAAAGAAGAAGGCCTTGTATGCTTTCGTTCTGCCATTCTGTATATTTATGCAAAATCGGGATAAAAATGCTCTCGTTTTAACATTTTTTCATTCTTTGCAAAGCATGTTTGCAAAGTCAAAACATCATCATTTGAATATTGTAAACATGGCATTCATGAAGCAGAAACATGGCATTCATGAAGCGTAAACATGGCAGTTGCGAAGCGTAAACATGGCAGTTGCGAAGCACGATATAAACAATAAAACTTCCACCCGTTAGACAAAGCTCATGCCGAGCATACAAAAAAACTGGGACCCTCTAAAAAAGAGAATCCCAGCAAACGCTTTAAACAGCTGCCCGTTGCCCCCGGAGGAGCAAGGGCAGCCTCCAATGATTATGATGCTTATGATGAAGCCTGTTATTTAATCTCAATAGCACCTGTGGTGAAGTTGATATGAGCCTGCTTACCAGCCTCAACGCTCACATGAGTGTTAACATCATCACCGCCACGTCCGCGGTACAAGATGCTACCGTTATTTACGAAGAACTCTGTCTTCCACCAATCAAGACCATCAAGAGCAAGACTCATACGAATCTCATCGCCTTTAACGAATGCAGGAGAAACGAACTCGCCATCCTCTGTTGTGGGAACAGTGAACTTGTTAGCCTCTACAGCGCCTGTTACATTCCAACCCTGAGCAGTTGTAGCACCCTGAAGGTAGACGTTAGGCTCAAGGATAGAGACAGCGCGGTCAGTCTTCGACTTGTATGTTACAACGATCAGGTACCAGCCTGCGTTGGTAGCCTTCAGGTTGCCACCCTCGTCAACGATACCGGCACCTGCCTCGTCGTTGATTGTGGTGCCACCGAAACCGAAATCGTCCTTCCAATCAGCTACAGGAGCGAACTTGAACTGCTCGTCAGCATGCAGGTAGATGATCTTCCAATACATGTCACCATCCCAAGTGGGAGTGAACTGAAGCCATGCATTCTCACCAGAACCCCATCCGTAGTTGCTACCGGTCATGAAGATATCCATAGGAGCGAGAGCGCAAGATGCAGAGTTGCTCTCAGCGTTGAAGTTGAAGACATATTTCTTGTCAGCCTTGATAGCTATTGTTTTGCCCTGAACGAGCTTGCCGTTTACGATACCATAAGCTACAGATTCGAGATCAGACTCGTCAATCTGAGAAGCCTTAACGAGACCTACCTCACCTTCGTGAAGAGCAGTGAAGACAAGCTCGAAGTTAGGATCATCCCAGAAGTTGGTCTCTGAGTGACCAAGCTTCACAGCGTGAGCCTTGTCCCAACCGCCGAGAGCCGAACCAACGAGATAGTAACCACCAGCGTCGATGTCTGCAGCTTGAGGAATAACCTTTACCTTGAAGGTGCCGCTTGTTACCTTAACGGCAGTTGAGCCGTTGCTGGGGAACTGCTCCACAACAGCATCGAGGTCGCGCTCCTCAGGAGCCTTGCCGTAGTTGTCAACTACATATTTCTGCAGTTCATCATAAGGAACCTTTGCATCGAGAGCGATATCAAAGCTCTTTTTGCCCTCAAGAACCAAACGATAAGTTGCATCTGCATAGGCAGCATCGCTTGATGTAGGAGCTGTAACCTGTGCCACCTGCACGGTCTCGTCAAACACTTCGCCGAGGTTGATGACAGGCACCTCTGTCACACTGCCGTTTCCAAACTGCACAGTGGCAGGCTGGTCATTGTGCTGAGGGCCAGCCCAATCTTTGTAATCGTCTGTGCAAGCTGCGAGCGATGTAGCGAGCACGAGAAGAGAAAATATTGTTTTTTTCATTTCTGTTTTCTTTTTAGGTTTCGTTTAAGGAGGGTTCTTCTATGTGTGTTCCAAAGAAGAACCCGCCTTAAGAAAATTAGTTCTGAGGAATGAAGCGATAGTAGCCTGTAATATCGTTGAAGATAACCATGTACTTGCCTGCAGGGAGAGCGATGTTGCCACCACCTGCTGCGCCCCATCCGTAGAGGTCGCCTGTACTGAGGGTCAGCACGCCACCAGCATCAACACCCCAGTTGGTGCCCCATGTACCGTTGGTGAACTTAACTGTACCTCCCTCAGGATTCGTGAAGGTCATGTACCAGTCGTGATTGTTCTCGCCAGCGCAAACGTGAACAGGAGACAATGCATTATCCTTCTCGCTCCAACCGTTAAACTCACCAGCCAGACAAATCTTCGAGTAAGTAGGAGCGTTGCCGTCATAAGGCTCGATTGTGAGCTTGGCAGGAGTGTTACCTGTTGCACCTTGAGCACCAGTGGTGTTGAATGTCACACGGTAAACTCCAGGAGCCCCAACCTTGATGTCGCCTGAGCCGCCGTTGTTGAGAACATAAGTGCCGCCATCAACACCAACCTGGTTTTTCCAGTTGTCAGCCTCGCCTAAGTTAAGCTTCAAACCGTTACCGCCGAGGTAGCCTACCCATTCGGTTACACCCTCACCGGTCTTCTTGTCATAAACGCCATCCTTAACAGGCTGCATCGGGAACGAGCTTGTAGGAATAGCCCATTTCCATGCGCCGTCACCGATGTCAGCACCGATAAGATTCCACAGAAGGGGATCAGCTGGTGTGAGCACAACGTAGTAAGGAACAGCGTTGATGGCAACAACGTTAGATGTCACCTCAGAGAAGGTCACCTTTGAAGCGTCCTGAACGAAAGCGCGAACACGCATGCTCACCTTCTGCTCGGCAGGCACCTGATCCTCTTCCCACTTGTTCAGCTTGGCAAGAGCTGTAGCGATGCTTGCTGTGGGAACGTTAGCCTTGCACAACGAATAGACGTCATCGAGAACGATGTAATCGGCACTTGAGTTGTCCTCTGCATCCTCGTTATATTGTGTTGTGAATGAGCCAGTAGAAGAAACCTGTACCTCATATTTAGCGGCAACAGGAGCGTTCATTGTGGTGAACTGTGGCTGTGACCAAGTGAGCTCTACCGACTTCGACTTTTCGAGGTCTACGAGCGCGTCACCCACAGCGGGGTTATTGACCGTGAACTCTGTCGGTGTGAGGAGCTCAGGATTTGAGTCGCGGTCTGAATCGCATGATGTGAAAGCCACCATGGTGGCCACCATCATCATTGCGTATGAAAATATCTTTTTCATAAGTGTTTGTTTTATTATTAAGTTTGCAAGTGTTGAGCAACAAGCGGAAAACCATGTGTTGAGCCGCTTGTTACCCGTCACTATTTAAAAATTAATTTCCGTATCCAGGATTCTGATGACCCTTCAAGTTGGGGTTAGCGTTAACGTCGTCAGCGGGCAGCGGGTACAGGCAACGGTCCTTAGAGAAGCCTACGCCCTTCTCAGAACCACCCTTCCAGTCCCAGAGATACTCGTTAGAGTGGAACAGACCGTAGCGGATAAGGTCGGTACGACGGAAGCCCTCGTAATAGAGCTCACGGGCACGCTCGTCGAGAATCTGGTTCAGGTTATACTGTGCCTGTGTTGTGGCGTGTGCACGGTTGCGCAAAGCGTTGATGTAGCCAGCACCTGTAGCTGTTGTGGTGCCACCGTTGAGACGTGCGTCAGCCTCGGCAGCGATGAGGTAAGCCTCACCTGCACGCATCAGGAAGAAGTCGGTATCGCAGAACTTGGCGTGGTGAGGAGCTTTACCGTCAGAATAGGTGTTGCGGAACTTGCCTACAGAATAGCCAGATGTAAACTCACCGGGCTTCTTCACAACGAGGTCACGATCAGTAACAGTAACCTTGTCTGTGCCGTCATCTTTCTTTTCAACGAGAGTACCCTTACCGCAGAACAGCGCACGGTCGTCGCCAGCCTCTTTAGCAGTGTTCTTGCAGTTGTCGGGAGTGGGATCAGCGCTGGGGAAGAACTTCTTCACCAACTGTGAGCGTGAGCGGACACCTGCCCAGAACTCAGATGAACCGTAGTCGCCATCCTCGTTCATGTCGTTCTTCCATGTGGCAGCCATGAGGAACAATGTGCAACCGTAAGCAGCTGATGTGACACCATCCTGCATAATAGAGAGGATTGACTCTGTAGCAGCACCTGATTCACCGTTGTTACCCATGAAGAGCATCTGGTAAGGAGTGAAGCCACAAGCAGGATTGTAACCAGCCGACTGGTCAGTGAACAGCTTGTGAGGACCGTTGATGACCTTCTCGGCATATTCCTTGGCCTCAGCCCAATGAGCTGTGCCTGTGTAAACCTCTGCGTTCAGATACAGACGGGCGAGCAGCATGTTGGCTGCATCCTGGTCAGCGCGACCATATCCCTCCTGTGAGCTGTTGCGGGCAGCAGGAGCAGCAAGAGAGTTGTAGATCTCCTTAACCTCTGTCTCGATCCAAGCGTAGAGGTCTGCACGCTTAATCTGCTCAGGCGACTCGGCAGAGAGCTTCAAAGCGAAAGGAACGTTTCCGAACGCATCGAGCAGATAATAATAGTAGAGAGCGCGGAGGAAGCGAACCTCAGTCTCACGCTTCTCGTCAACACCTGCACACACGTCAAGATAGTGGTTGCAGTAGTTGATGCCTGCATAGAGACGATAGTAGAGACCTCTAATCATAGGATGTGAAGAGTCCCATGTAGCGTAGTTATACTCGGGGATACCAGGGTCACCCCATGCACAGATAGCCTCATCGGTAGGAAGCTCCTGAGTGTTGAAAAGCTGGCGGACGAAACCTGTTGTACCGCCGTCAAGACCGTCGATATCGCAATCGCCGTCAGGACCAGTCTGACCAGCCAGCGCCATGTTGGCGTAGCACTTTGTGAAGAGTCCGGGCTCATCCACAGTCATATTGGTTGATGGGTCGATAGGAGTAACATCAAGGTCGCCCACGCAGGATGTCATGCCCGCAGATGCGAGGATGATGGCTGCTGCCGGGATAATATTTTTGAAATATCTTAAGTTCATAATATGTTTACCTTTAAAATGTTGTAATTAGAAGTTGATGTTTACACCCAGAGTCATTGAGAAAGGACGCGGGTAGATTGAGTTGTCGATACCACCGAAGACCTCAGGATCCTGTCCAGAGTAGTTGGTGATAGTAGCCACGTTGGTAGCTGTGAGATAAACGCGTCCGTTCAAGCCGTTGTAAGAACCGCCCTTGAAGAGGTTCTGGAACGAATAGCCGAGGGTAATGTTGTCGAGCTTCACGAACGAAGCATTCTCTACGAAGTAGTCGGAGAGTACCCATGAGTAAGTCTTCCAGTTGTTCTTGACAGCTGTAGGCGTGGTGTTCTGGATGTAAGCGAATGAAGAGTCATAACGCTTTTCAACGTTAGCGTATCCAGCCTGACGGTCGTTGAACACATAGTTGCCGAATGAGCCGCGGAGGTTGAAGCCGAGGTCCCAGTTCTTGTACTGGATGCGTGCGCTCAGACCAGCGAGGTAAGGAGCAGCGGGGCTCTTATAGCAGTAGCGGTCCTCCTCAGAGATATTTCCATCATTGTTACGGTCAACGAACACGCCCTCAAGAGGCAGACCGTCGGCACCGTAAACCTGCTGGTAAACATAGAATGAGTTTGCAGGCTTTCCAACGGTGTGAACCTGACACTGGTTACCTGTACCTGCATTGATGCCACCGGTCTTAATCATAGCAGCCTCTCCTGTGAGCTCTGTGATCTCGTTCTTGTTGTAAGTGAAGTTGCCTGTCACCTCAACCTGCCAATCCTTTGTCTGAACAGGACGAACGGTCAGAGAAGCCTCGATACCCTTGTTCTCAAGAGAACCGATGTTCGACTTAACCTGGTTACGGAAGTTAGAACCTGCCGATACCGAAGCGTCGTTGATCAGGTCTGTGGTCTTGCGATAGTAGTAGTCGACGCTACCACGGATGCGGTCGCGCAGAACTGAGAAGTCGAGACCTGCATTGTATGTAGTGGTGGTCTCCCACTTCAGATCCTGGTTGTATGCATCAGGACGCGACATCACACCAGAGGGGTTAACGCCTACGAGCGGATAACGGCCGTTGGTAGAATTGATGTTCTCGTTGTAAGAAGCGAAGTAAGCATAGTTGTTGTTGATGTCCTGCTGGCCTGTCTTACCATAGCCGAGACGGAGCTTCAACTCGTCGAGCCAATGAACGTTCTTGAGGAACTTCTCCTCGTTAACCTTCCAACCGAAAGCGAAAGCGGGGAATGTTGCCCAGTGCTCCTTGAAACGTGAAGACCCGTCACGACGTATTGTAGCGGTGAGCATGTAGCGGTCGAAGGCAATGTAGTTCATACGTCCGAAGAACGAAACGATATAATACTCCTGCTTCCACTCTTCTTTCTTATAAGAGTTGTAGTCCTTGTCTGTGAGAGCAGCAATCTGGTCTGCCGACTTGCCCATCTCTGTGCGTGTGTCACGGTAGAAGTTGTTTCCCCAATACTTAACGTGAGTCCACTCGTAACCGCCCATGATGTCGAAGTGCTGTGTCTTGCTGAAATCCTTATAATACTGAGCGTATGTAGACAACGCGAGGTTATACTTGTTCTCCTTTACGAAGCCAGAGTTGCCCCAATAGAAGTTAGAGGGTCCCCAGTCGGCCATGTCGGTCTTCTGCTTACCGTTAGCCCAGTCGCCAGAAGCGTTGGCATGCAGACGCAAGTCCTCGAAGCCATGTACCTTATAGTCAACCTCAACATTTCCGAGGAAGTCGTAAGAGTTGGCGCGATCGTTCTTCTCGTTAAGAAGAGCTACAGGATTCTTTGCTGCATTTGTGTTAGCGAATGTGGGATAAGTGTCCTTAGGCAGCGGGCTCTTGTCGTCAGTTACCTGTGTCCAAGCGGTGTAACCGTTATAGTTAACGAAGCGTGGATCGTCAGAGCGAACAGGCTGTGTGGGGTCCATGCGGAGAGCCTCGCCCACAGCGTCGTTGTTAGCATAACGTGTCTTGGCATACATGAACTTACCGTTGGCGTTAACCTTCAGGTGATCCTCGAAGAATGAGGGTGAGAGGTTCAAGCTTGCTGTGTAACGCTGATAGTTGCTGGTCTTGAGGATACCGTTCTGGTCAGTATAGCCAAGGCTTGCGCGGAAAGGCATGCCCTTAACGCCGCCAGTCACCGTTACGTTGTGGTCGGTGCTTATAGCAGTGCGGTAGATCTCGTCCTGCCAGTCGGTGTTGGCATCACCCAAGAGCTTTGCAGCATCGCTGTCTGCGCCATAATAATTATTAATGAAGTCACGATACTCGCCAGCGTTGAGCACGTCAAATTTCTTAGCGAGCATTGACATTGACACGTTACCAGAGTAGCTTACCTTAGGTGCTGCGTTGCCACGACCCTTCTTTGTTGTGATGATAATGACACCGTTAGAACCACGCGAACCGTAGATAGCGGTTGCCGAAGCGTCCTTCAGAACGGTGAAGCTCTCGATATCGTTAGGGTTAACCATAGCGAGGGCGTTAGGAGCACCCTTCACACCTTGGTTATCCATGGCCATACCGTCGATCACGATCAACGGATCGTTGTTGGCGTTCAGTGAAGAACCGCCACGCACACGGATGGTAGCGCCACCGCCAGGGCCGCCGTTAGATGTTGTTACGTTCACACCGGCAATCTTACCCTGCATCATCTCCTGAGCTGAGCTCACGAGAGGACGGTTTTTCTCATCGGGCTTGATAGCGGTAACCGAACCAGTGAGGTCGTTCTTCTTGGCAATACCGTAGCCGATAACCACGACATCGTTAAGAGTCTGCGACTCGTTCTTCAGCTGCACCAAAAGGTTGGGCTGTGCCTGGATCTTCACCGTCTCATATCCAACGTATGAGATTTCGAGTTCCGACTTTGCATCGGCAGCAATAGAGAAGTTACCGTCGAGGTCGGTGACAGCACCGTTCTTCTGGCCCACCACTCTTACAGTAGCGCCAAGAACTGGTTCGCCGGTCTCGTCTTTCACGTTACCCTTCACAGTGATCGACTGTGCAAAGGCTGAAGCCGACAGGAGTAGTCCAGCCGAGAGGGTGAACATCCTGAGAGCATTTCCGAATTTAACCTGCTTCATCATTTTTTAGTATTGATATATAATAAATTGATATTTTTTCGCTTGCTTGTCTTTAAGCTTGCACTTTATATTTCTTTGGTTTTTTGGTTTCGTGACCAGAGCTTGTTGTGACGAAAACTTGTTTCGAGAGTCAAGCCTTTGGCCTAAAAAATGTCATCTGTTTCTTGCGGTCCGAAGACCATCCCGAAGGTTTTTGCGGTTCAGGAAACTGGTTGAACAAATGCCAGCCAGTTTTACCGTAGGTTTTACATTTTTTTGGATTTCTGCTGCAAAATTAAATGCATTTAGTGTTTCGTTATCATTTTTTTGAGTTAAATCAACCATTTTTTGTGCGCAAACGTTTGCACAAAACGTTTTGAAAAAGTGTTACGCATGTATGTGTTATTTCAAAACTTTACAATACCTTTGCAGTAGACAAAACCACTCTTAATCCTTATGACTACAAAATGACTACAGAAAACCATCCAACGACTATGAAAGACATAGCCGAGAAGTTCGGTGTGTCGATAGCCACTGTGTCACGGGCGCTAAGCGGAAGCAAGCGTGTCAGCGAAGAAAAACGCAACGCCATCTGCCGTTATGCTCGCGAGCACGACTTTTACCCAAACGACATTGCCAAGTCGCTGCGCAATTCACGCCACAAACCCATCCGCATTATAGGTGTCATCGTGCCCGAGTTTACACACTACTATTTCTCATCGGTGCTCACAGGCATCGAGGAAGCGGCAACAGAACGCGACTACCGCATAATTGTTGCCACCAGCCGAGAGAGCTACGAACGCGAGGTGGCAGTATGTCAGATGTTTGAAGCGCACCAGGTGTGCGGTGTCATCGTGTCGCAAGCTAAAGACACGGTGAAATATGACCATTTCAAATCTCTGCTCTCAAAAGGCATTCCCATCGTCTTCTACGACCGTATATGCACAGGCGTTGATGCCAGCAGGGTGGTGGTTGACGACTATACAGGTGCTTTCATGGCTGTGCAACACCTCATAGAGACGGGCTGCAAGCGCATAGCCTTCTACGGCATGGCGGTAAGCACCGAGATAGGCAAGAACCGCTACAACGGATGGCACGATGCGTTGCTCAAGGCGGGAATGCACCCCGACGACTCGCTTGTGCGCTTATGCGACAACCGTGAAGATGCAGAGCACATAACACCCGAGATGCTTAACCGCACCGACCGTCCCGACGCTTTCTTCTGTGTGAACGACGACACCGCCATCGGTGTGATCTACACAGCCAAGCGCATGGGCTTGCATGTGCCTGAAGACGTGTCGGTGTGTGGCTTTACCAACGGCCAGCGTGCTGTGGCGTGCGACCCGCAGCTCACAACGGTGGAGCAACGAGGCGTAACGGTAGGCCGTGAAGCCGCCAACATCCTTATCGACAAGGCCGAGGGCCTCATCCCCCCACAAAAGATAGAGAAGCGCGTGATCAGAACAAGGCTCGTGGTGAGAGGCAGCTCAAGGTAGATGGGAAGAGGGTAAGAAGAATACCTGTAAGACACATAAACCTTATAAGACCTGTAAGACACATAAGCCTCTTATAAAATTCATAAGCCACATAAGTCACATAAAACCTATTATAAAAAAAGAAACAAAATCAACAAAACCAAATAACAATGAAACAAAAAAAAGATTTAAGCTTCTGGAAGCTTTGGAACCTAAGCTTCGGTTTTTTCGGTGTACAGATAGCCTACGCTCTTCAGAGCGCCAACATCTCGCGCATCTTTGCAACCTTGGGCGCTGACCCCCACTCGCTCAGCTATTTTTGGATTCTCCCACCCCTCATGGGAGTTCTTGTTCAACCAATCGTAGGCACGCTGAGCGACCGCACATGGTGCCGCTTCGGCCGACGCATACCCTACCTCTTCATCGGCTCAGCCGTGGCTGTGGCTGTGATGTGTCTGTTGCCTAACGCCGGCTCCTTCGGCATGGCAGTAAGCACCGCCATGACGTTTGGCCTCATCTCCCTCATGTTCCTCGACACCAGCATCAACATGGCGATGCAGCCGTTTAAGATGCTCGTGGGCGACATGGTGAACGAGAAGCAGAAGTCGCTGGCCTACAGCATACAGTCGTTCCTTTGCAACAGCGGTTCACTCGTGGGCTATGTGTTCCCCTTCTTCTTCACAGCCCTCGGCATTGCCAACGAGGCGCCCAAGGGCGTAATCCCCGACTCTGTAATCTATTCATTCTATATAGGTGCCGCAATCCTCATCCTTTGTGTTATCTACACCACCGTAAAGGTAAAGGAATGGGATCCGAAAGAATATGCCGAATATAACGAGTCCGACCCCGAAGCCTGCGAAGGCAGCGCCAACTGGATAGACCTTCTCAAGAAAGCGCCGGACATGTTCTGGAAGGTCGGACTGGTGCAGTTCTTCTGCTGGGCTGCTTTCATGTACATGTGGACCTACACCAACGGCACCATCGCCGACACCGTGTGGAACACCACCGACGTGGTGTCGAAGGGTTATCAGGAGGCTGGCAACTGGGTAGGCGTGCTCTTCTTCTGGCAGGCTATCGGTAGCGTGGCATGGGCAATGATTCTGCCGAAGATCAGCAACGAGAAGTTTGCTTACGCTCTGAGCCTCGTCATCGGTGCCGTCGGCTTCGCCATGGTTCCGTTCGTTACCGACAAGTATCTGCTTGTGTTGCCCTTCCTCCTCATCGGTTGCGCTTGGGCTGCCATGCTCGCCATGCCGTTTGCCTTCGTTACCAACGCTCTTGAGGGTTATGGTCACAAGGGCGCTTACCTCGGACTGTTCAACGGCACCATCTGCATTCCGCAGATCATCGCAGCCGCCCTTGGTGGCATACTTCTCTCAATGGTTGGCTCACATCAGTATAACATGATGATTGTGGCCGCCGTGAGTCTTGCCATCGGCGCCGCTTGCGTTGGCTTAATAAAGAAAAAATAAGCAACGCAAACGAGATTAACGAACATAAGCAAAAAGCTCATAACATCTGAACGCTTGGAATAGCATCTGAACGCTCAGAATAGCATCTGAACGCTTAAAACAACAAACAAGAACGATTGTCATCATATCGTCAGAACCGTTGAAGACCCGTTTAAGAGTTGCTTAAACGGGTCTTCTATTCTTTAAACATTTAAAACCCCAAAACGCATCGCGCAAACATCATGTAAACGTTTGCACGCAAAAAAGCGAACAAAACAACGGCTTGACATATGACAAGAAAATAATTATTAATAAATTTGCAAGCAAGAAAATAATTAAACCTTAACACGAAGAAACAAACTTCGAAGCAGCAAGCTAAAAAGCTTCGAAACGACAAGCCCCAGAAGCTTCGAAGCAGCAAGCAAAAGCTTCGAAACGACAAGCCCCAGAAGCTTCGAAGCAGCAAGCAAAAGCTTCGAAACGACAAGCAAAGAACGCTTCCATAAATATAAAGAGCTATCTTTAAAAAAATGGAGCTATCTTAAACGAAACAAGAGTTCAATCAATCAACATCTTACATTATATATAATATAAGCAAAATAAAATGAAAATAGTTTTCAGTATCCAATACAACACTCGTTTTGGCGAGTCGCTGCTCGTTCATGTGACTGACAGCAACACGGCAAAAGAGCGTGTGTACGGTATGAACACCGTTGACGGTAAAACCTGGACCTGCCAGATTGAAACCGCAAAGGATGAGCACCCTTCAGCGTTAAACTACCATTACAGTGTAGACAATGCTGGAAGGGAAGAGCGTCATGAGTGGACAACCATCGCTCACCGTCTTGAACTTAACAACGCCAACACCTCTGAGATCACAGTCTATGACCATTGGTCAGACATCCCATACGACTCTTACTTATATAGCTCGGCATTCACCGACTGTGTGAACCGCCGTCCCGCTACACCCATGGGCTCATGTGACTATCGCAAGACGCTCCGCCTCATTGTGCGTGCGCCGCAGATGCGCTGCGGCCAGCGATTGGCGGTTATAGGACGCGGCAAGGCTTTGGGCGAGTGGAAGCCCTCGAAGGCTCTGCTCATGTGTGAGCACAACTACAACGAGTGGGTCATCGACCTCAACGCCGACAGCTTCGACAACGACCGTCTGGAGCTTAAGTTTATTGCCTTTGGCGACAAAGGCGAGCAGATGTGGGAGACTGGACTGAACCGCACCATCGACCTGCCCGAGTTTAAGGACGGCCAGTGTGTGGTCATGCAGATGAGCCAGGCGTTCTTCGAGCTTAGCAACGACAAGCTTGCGGGCACACTAATCCCCGTGTTCTCGCTGCGCTCTGAAGGAAGCTTCGGCATGGGCGACTTCGGCGACCTGAAGAAGATGATCGACTGGGTGGCAGAGACACACCAGCGCGTGCTGCAGGTGCTCCCCATCAACGACAGCACATCAACGCACACATGGACCGACTCGTACCCCTACTCTTGCATAAGCATCTTCGCCCTTCACCCACAATATGCCGACCTGCGCCAGCTGCCAGCCATAAAGGACAAGAAGAAGGCTGCCGAGTTTGCTGCCTTGCAGAAGGAGCTTAACGCCTTGACACAGATCGACTATGAGCGTGTGAACAACGCCAAGATCGAGTATCTGCACATCGTGTTTGAGCAGGAAGGCAAGGAAGAGCTTAAGAGCGAGGCATTCAAGGAGTTCTTCGCACGCACAGAGCATTGGCTCGTGCCCTACGCACAATATTGCTACCTTCGCGACAAGAACGGCACAGCCGTGTTCTCACAGTGGCCCGACCACAACCTGTGGAACGAGACCGACCGCAAGCCGCTCTCAACCTACGGCACCATGGCATGGCAGGAGGTAGAGTTCTTCTACTATGTACAGTTTATTCTCGACCGCCAGATGCGTGCCGCTCACGAGTATGCCGTGGCACGAGGCGTGGTGCTCAAGGGCGACATACCTATCGGCGTGAACCGCAACGGCTGCGACGTGTGGCATGAGCCTCATTATTTCGACCTCAACTCGCAGGCAGGCGCTCCGCCAGACGGATTCTCTGTGAACGGACAAAACTGGGGCTTCCCCACCTACAACTGGCAACGCATGATCGAAGACGGATGCCTGTGGTGGAAACGCCGTTTCCAGAACATGTCGCAATATTTTGATGCTTACCGCATTGACCATGTGCTCGGCTTCTTCCGCATCTGGTCTATACCTGTCGACTGCGTTCACGCCCTCACCGGACAGTTTGCGCCGTCGCTCGGCATGACACGCGACGAGATAGAGAGCTACGGTCTCCACTTCCAGGAAGACCTGTTCACCCGTCCGTTCATCTCACGCTGGATCGTGAACCGCGTGTTCGGCAAGCACGCCGACCATGTGATAGACAAGTTCCTGATCCACAGCCATGACGACATCTACGAGCTGAAAACCGAATACAACACGGAGCGCAAGATCGAGGCCGCCTTTGCCGGCAAGACCAGCAACGACGACATCTGGGTGCGCGACGGTCTCTACTCGCTTTGCAGCAACGTGCTCTTCGTGCGCGACAATAACGACAGCAACAAGTTCCATCCGCGCATCACAGCACAGCTCAACCTCATGTATGAGGCGCTCTACGACAGCGACAAGGCAAAGTTCAACGCTCTCTACAACGACTACTATTATCGCAGAAACAACAATTTCTGGTATAGCGAGGCCATGAAGAAGCTGCCCATCCTCGTACAGGCCACACGCATGCTCGTATGTGCTGAGGACCTCGGCATGGTGCCCGACTGCGTGGCATGGGTCATGGAGCAGCTTCGCATCCTCAGCCTTGAGCTGCAGTCGATGCCAAAAGACCCGACGGTTAAGTTCGGTCACCTCTCACGCAACCCCTACCGCTCTGTCTGCACGCTCTCCACACATGACATGCCGACGCTGCGCCAGTGGTGGGATGAAGACTGGGACCGCACGCAGGAGTTCTACTCTACCATGCTCTACCGCGGTGGTGCTGCACCTCATCCGCTGCCAGGATGGCTCGCCCGCGACATCGTGTCGCGCCAGCTCACCTCGCCGTCAATGCTCTGCATCCTGTCGCTGCAAGACTGGTTCGCCATCGACGAGAAGCTTCGCCTGCCCGACGCCAACGCTGAGCGCATCAACATACCCGCCAATCCGAAACACTATTGGCGCTACCGCATGCATGTAAGCATTGAAGAGTTGATGGCAAACAAAGAGTATAACGACAACATCAAGGAGCTTATCGACGAGTGCGGACGCCGAGGCTGATAAGTGCCGAAAGGCGAAAGCCATAGCAAGCTCGAAAAGCTTAAGCATCGGAAAGCATGAGAAATCCGAAAGTTATCATAATATAAAGAAAAGAGGAATGGTTAAGGAGCCGTGAGTTACGAAAAAACTACCGACTCCTTAACTCCTGTTTTTAAAAGCCACCTAACAAAGGAAAATTAACCATAAAAAGCCAATGAATATTAACACAATCATCCTCTCATTCCTAACCGCCACAGCGGCACAGACCGTAAAGGCGCAGACCTTCAACGAGGTCTCTTACTCGCCCAAGGCCACAACCTTCAGCCTTGTAACATCACCAGAGGTAAAGAAGGTCAACGTATTGATTAGCGATGCCGACAACAACGAGGCACAGCTCGTTAAAAGCATGAAACGTGTGGGTGCAGGCAAATGGCAGCTCACCGTCAAGAACGACCTCAAAGGCAAGTATTATCTCTTCGGCGTGTATAACAACGCACAGCCCGACCTCACACCCGGCGTCTTTGCCAAGGCTGTAGGGGTGAACGGACAGCGCGGTGCCATTATAGACCTTAAGGACACCGACCCCGAAGGCTGGAGCGAGGACAAACGTCCTGAACTGAAAAACCCCGTAGACCTTGTTATCTACGAGATGCACCACCGCGACTTCTCAATAGACTATTCGTCGGGCATAAAGAACAAAGGAAAGTTCTTGGCGCTCACAGAACCCAAAGCCATTGATCACCTCAAGCGTCTGGGCGTGAACGCCATACATATCCTGCCGTCGTTCGACTATGCCAGCACGGACGAGTCGCAACCCGACAAGCCACAATATAACTGGGGCTACGACCCTCTCAACTATAACGTGCCCGAAGGCTCCTACTCTACCAACGCCGCCGACCCCAAGGCACGCATAAAGGAGTTTAAGCAAATGGTGCAGGCCCTCCACAAGGCCGGCATACGCGTTATCCTCGACGTGGTCTACAACCACACTTTCAGCATCGACGGCTCCAACTTCCAGAAGACATATCCCGGCTATTATTTCCGCCACCGTCCCGACGGCACCTACAGCGACGGCTCAGGCTGCGGCAACGAGACAGCCTCGGAGAAACCGCTCATGCGCGAGTTTATGGTGGAGAGCGTGAAATATTGGGTTAACGAATATCACATCGACGGCTTCCGCTTCGACCTCATGGGCGTTCACGACATCGAGACGATGAACCTCATACGCGCCGAGCTCGACAAGATAGATCCCTCGATCTATGTTTACGGCGAGGGATGGAGCGCCGGCTCATGCGCCTACCCTCAGGAGAAGCTCGCCATGAAAGCCAACGCCCGTCAGCTTAACGGCATAGGTGCCTTCAGCGACGAGATGCGCGACGCTCTGCGCGGCCCCTTCTCTGACGACAGAAAAGGTGGCTTCCTTGTAGGCATGCCCAATTGCGAAGAGAGCATAAAGTTTGGCATCGCGGGAGCAATAGACCACCCGCAGGTAGACATGACAAAGGTAAACTACTCTAAGACGGCATGGACAAACGAGCCGTCACAGATGATTGCCTATGTCAGCTGCCATGACGACTTGTGCCTGACCGACCGTCTGCGTGCAACCGTACCCAACATCAGCGACGACGAGCTTATACGCCTCGACCTGCTGGCACAGACAGCGGTGCTCACATCTCAGGGTGTGCCCTTCCTGCTCAGCGGCGAGGAGATGCTGCGCGACAAGAAAGGCGAGCACAACTCGTACAGGTCGCCCGACTCGATAAACCGCTTCGACTGGAACAACCTCAAGCGCTATCCGCAGGTCTTCGACTATTACAGCAAGCTCATCGCTCTGCGCAAAGCTCACCCCGCCTTCCGCATGGGCAAAGCCGAGGAGGTGAAGAAGAACCTCGTGTTCCTTGACGCTCCCGAGGGTGTGGTGGCGTTTCAGCTCAAGAACAACGCCGGCGGCGACTCATGGAAAGACATTATCGTGGTGCTCAACGCCAACAAGACTGAGAGAGCTATCAACGTGCCCGAAGGACTGTACACCAAGGTTCTCGCCAACGGCAAGGTTGACGAGAACGGACTGGGCATTTTGAACGGCAGCAGCGTCACAGTAGCTCCACAGTCGGCTCTCATCATACACAACTAAACAATAATCTTTTACAACAGAAACGACAAAATTTTTTGACACATGAAAAAAATATTGACCGCTCTGCTTTTAGGAGGAACACTCGCTATGAACGCAGCACAGAAAATTGACCGCATAGAACCCACCAACTGGTATGTGGGAATGAAGAACCCGTCGGTTCAGCTGATGGTGTATGGCAAAGACATCCGCTCGGCCGAGGTGTCGACCAACTATCCCGGCGTGAAGATCGACTCGCTCGTGCGTCTCGACAGTCCCAACTATCTGCTTGTCTACATGAACATCAAGGACGCGCAGCCCGGCACCATGAAGCTCTGCTTCAAGACGGGCAAGAACAAGACCAACGTCAACTATGAGCTGAAAGCTCGCGACATGAAGGGCGAAGACCGTCAGGGCTTCACCAACGCCGACGTGCTCTACATGCTCATGCCCGACCGCTTCGCATCGAGCGGCAAGAACCTTGAGGTCAAGGGCCTCAACGCCTATAAGGTGGACCGCTCGCAGCCCTCGCTGCGTCATGGCGGCGACCTTGAGGGCTTGCGCCAGCACCTCGACTATTTCACTGAGCTCGGCGTAACAGCTCTCTGGTTCACGCCCGTGCTGGAGAACAACTCGCCCGACCACGGCAAGACCAGCACATATCATGGCTACGCCACAACCGACTATTATCGTGTGGACCCGCGCTTCGGATCAAACGCCGACTACCGCCGTCTTGTCGACGACGCTCACAAGAAAGGTCTCAAGGTTGTCATGGACATGATCTTCAACCACTGTGGCTTTGAGCACCCCTGGGTCAAGGACATGCCAACGAAAGACTGGTTCAACACACCCGAATGGCTCTACCCCGAGAACCAGAAATACACGGTCAAGACACAGACCATGGACGGCGAGCAGACAACCAACACCAAGTATCTGCAAACAAGCTACAAGCTCACACCTGTGCTCGACCCATACGCTTCGAAGGTTGACCTCCACGAGACCGTGGACGGTTGGTTCGTGCCGACCATGCCTGACCTCAACCAGCGCAACGAGCATCTCATGACCTACCTCATACAGAACTCGGAGTGGTGGATAGAGACCGTGGGCATCGACGGCATCAGAATGGACACCTACCCCTATGCTGACCGCAAGGGCATGGCTCGCTGGATGGAGGTGCTCAACGAGGAATATCCCAACTTCAACACCGTGGGCGAGACATGGGTAACAGAGCCAGCTTACACCGCAGCATGGCAGAAAGACTCGCCTCTGCAGAAGGAGAACTCTAACCTCAAAACCGTCATGGACTTCGCCTTCTTCGACCGCGTAAACCAAGCCAAAAACGAGGAGACCGACGCATGGTGGAACGGCTTCAACCGCATCTACAATTCGCTCTGCTACGACTACCTCTATAAGGACCCGAGCCACGTCATGGCGTTCATCGAGAACCACGACACCGACCGTTTCCTCGGCGAGACACAAGACACGCTCGCCCTGAAGCAGGCTCTCGCCCTGCTGCTCACCGTGAACCGCATTCCGCAGCTCTATTATGGCACCGAGGTGCTGATGAACGGCACAAAGCAGGTGACCGACGGCAACGTGCGCAAAGACTTCCCTGGCGGCTTCCCCGGCGACACCCGCAGCGCCTTCACAACAGAGGGACGCACCAAGGCCGAGAACGACATGTTCCGCTGGACCGCCCGTCTGCTCCACTGGCGTCAGGGCAACGAGGTCATAACAAAGGGCAAGCAGACTCAGTTCATTCCGCAGAACGGCGTCTACGTTGTGGCACGCTCTTACAACGGCAAGAACGTCATGACCGTCATCAACGGCACATCCAAGGCTGCCACCATGAAGGCTGAACGTTATGCCGAGATCATCGGCGACGCACAAGAGGCAACAAACATCCTCACCGGTCACAAGATAAACATCAGCAAAGATGTAAAGCTTGCCCCAAGAGGTGTCATGGTGCTCGAATTTTAAAGACCACGAATAAACCAAAATTGCAGTTTCGCATGCTCTGGCATGCGAAACTTCACTAAAAAACATCACTTTATGCTACTTTCAAATTTTACACACACACTGCAGAATCTGTCTACCTGCATCTGCCGTAAGGGGAGAAGCCATGTGGCAAAGACCGCACTGGCTCTCTCGGCGCTCACCATGCTCGCTCCAGCCAACGCCAGCGCACAGGGATGGCCCGCCAACTTCAAGGGCGTAATGCTCCAGGGGTTCTATTGGAACAGTTATTCTGACACCAACTGGTCGGTGCTGGAGAAACAGGCCGACGAGCTGTCTGAGTATTTTAAGCTTATATGGATACCGCAGAGCGCCTACTGTGGAGGTCAGTCGATGGGCTACAACGACCTCTACTGGTTCAACAACTATAACAGCTCGTTCGGAACAGAGGCAGAGCTCCGCTCCATGATAAAGACGTTCAAGGCTAAAGGACTCGGAACCATTGCCGACGTGGTGATCAACCACCGCGGAACACTCACCAACTGGGTCGACTTCCCCGTAGAGACCTACAACGGACAGACCTATAAGATGGAGTCGACCGACATCTGTGCCGACGACGATGGCGGCAAATGCAAGGCATGGGCCGACAAGAACGGCTACAAGCTCAGCTCCAACAACGACACGGGCGAAAGCTGGGACGGCATGCGCGACCTCGACCACAACTCGTCAAACGTGCAGACCATCGTCATGGCTTATCTCAACTTCCTGCTCAACGACCTTGGCTATGCCGGCTTCCGCTACGACATGGTGAAAGGCTACGACGGCAAGTTTACAGGCATATACAACAACGCCGCAAAGCCCACCTACTCGGTAGGCGAATATTGGGACGGCAACGCCAACACGGTGAAAAACTGGATGAACAAGACGAAGGTGGGCAACAGCATCATGTCAGGCGCCTTCGACTTCACCTTCCGCTATTCTTGCCGCGACGCTGCTAACGGCCAGAACTGGTCGAAGCTCGCCAACGGCGGCATCAACACCGACGACGCATACAAGCGCTATGCCGTGACCTTCGTTGAGAACCACGACGTGGAGTATCGCTCAGAATCAGAGCCTCAGGACCCAATCAAGCGCGACACCGTGGCGGTGAACGCCTTCATGCTCGCCATGCCCGGCACACCTTGCGTCTTCCTGAAACACTGGCAAGACTGCAAGAACGACATCAAGAACATGATCTTGCTGCGCAACCTCGTGGGCATAAGCAACACCAGCTCATGGACAAAGAAGACTGGCAACAACAATATCTATGTTGTGGAGACAACAGGCGACAACGGCAAGCTCGTGGCTGCCGTGGGCAAGAAGGCCAACAAATACACCCATGCGGACTACGCTCTCGCTGCCGAAGGTCACCACTGGCGCTACTTTCTCCCCGCAAGCAGTGAGATGGCATGGCCCTCGCTGCCCTCAGGCACCTACTATGACGAGTCGCTGCACACAACCCTCCGCGCCATCTCTGCCAACAGCTCGGCAAAACTTGTCTACACCACCGACGGCACAGAGCCTACCGCCACAAACGGCAAGCAGGTGAGCAACGGCGCAATAGTGAAGATTCCAGAAGGCAACATCACGTTCAAGGTGGGTCTGCTCTCAAACGGCAAGGTTACAGGCGTGCAGACACGCTCTTACAACCACGCCAAATTTAACGCCTACGACATCAAGGTCTATGTGAATGTAGACAAGGTGGGTTGGACAAAGATTAACCGTTGGTCATGGGGTGGCGATGGCAGCCACGCCTCCGTTAAGGCATGGCCCGGCGATCCAATGACAACCACCACGACCATCGCAGGAAAGAAGTGGTATGTGTATGCCACAAGCATCAACACCTCAACCGACGAGGTGAGCTTCGTGTTCAGCACAGGCACTGGCAATCCCCAGACCGTGGACGTGCCAAAAGTAAAGCACACCACATATCTGGAGGTTCAGAACGAGAAGAGCGGCGACAAATATATGGTTAAGGACGTGACCGAGCAGATAACATCGGGTGTTAACGCCATCGTTGCCGACAACGCTGCAGCCACCGCGCCCACACACGTTGTTGCCCTCGACGGCCGCACCGTGCGCACCTTCAGCAAGCATGTATCTACCGAGGAGGCCACATCAGCTCTTCCCGCCGGTCTTTACATCGTGAACGGCAAGAAGGTTGTTGTAGAATAGTCTATCAGCCATAACAGGCTTTCAGGCCTCAACAGCTTATCAGGCCTCAACAGCTTATCAAGCCTCAACAGCTTGTCAGCCCCAACAGGTTCACAAACAAGAGTTTTGAATAACACATCATCATACGTTAAAACAATTCGGCCCGTTTCGAGAAGTGATTCTGGAAACGGGCATTTTTTGTCGCAAATCAGTGGCAACAAGCCCTCATTTTTGTTGCAAATCAGTGGCAACAAGCCCTCATTTTTGTCGCAAATCAGCGGCAACAAGCCTCATTTTTGTCGCAAATCAGCGGCAACAAGCCTTATCATTAGCTTATCGTAAAATAAAGTTCGTGTAAAAAAGTGTAGACAAGCACCAAAAGATCGTGTAAAAAAGTGTAGACAAGCACCAAAAGATCGTGTAAAAAAGTGTGGCAAAAGTTTGAAAGTTCGTGTAAAAAAGTGTATCTTCGCGGTTAAAAGTGAGCGATATTCGCTGTTTCACAGCAAGTTAAACTATAAAACCCCACAAGATGAAGCGAACAATAATATCACAACTAAAAAAATGGAAGGAGAGCCCTTTCCGCAAACCTCTCATTCTTACAGGAGCACGACAGGTAGGAAAGACATATATCTTGAAAGAATTTGGAGCGCAAGAATATGAAAACGTGGCATACATCAACTGCGACGGCAACTCAGAGATTGCCGACATCTTTGCCGACGACTACGACATGCGACGCGTGCTCATGGTCATTGGAGCCATAAGCAAACAACCCATCATAGCAGGCAAAACGCTTATTATCCTTGATGAGATACAAGAGCTGCGCAAGGGCATAACGTCATTAAAATATTTCTGTGAGAATGCGCCCGAATATCACGTTGCAGTGGCGGGCTCTCTCCTTGGCGTCGCCATGCACCAAGGCGAGTCAGCACCTGTGGGCAAAGTTGACATTCTGCGCCTGTTACCCATGACGTTTGAAGAATTTCTCATGGCAAAAGGCGACGACCAACTGCTACAGATTTTAAGGAGCAAAGATTGGAAAACCATAACAATGCTACATGAGAGCCTCACAAAAGCGTTAAGAGAATATTACTTCGTTGGAGGCATGCCTGAAGCCGTTAAGACCTATCTCGCCACCAACGATGCCAACGCTGTGCGCACGGTGCAAGACAATATTCTCTTTGTCTACCGCAGCGACATGTCGAAGCATGTTAGCCCCAACGAGGCAACCCGCATAAGCATGGTGTGGCAGTCGGTGCCGTCGCAGCTTGCAAAAGAAAACAAAAAGTTTATATATGGTGCGGTGAGAGAAGGGGCACGCGCCAAAGATTTTGAAATGGCCATACAGTGGCTCGTTGATGCCGGACTGGTATATCGCATTTCAAGGGTAAGAGATGTAGGCATGCCTCTCAAGTTTTACGAAGACTTGACGGCGTTCAAACTGTTTCTTCTCGATGTCGGTTTGTTGGGCGCTCTGAGCGAGATGGAACCGTCGCAGATGCTTATCTCAAACAAGGCGATGACAGAGAGCAAGGGGGCCTTCACCGAAAACTACGTCCTGTGTCAGCTCATGAGCATGGAGAACATGCATGTCTATTATTTCAGCAGAGACGACTCGCGCCTGGAGATCGATTTCCTCACGCAGCACCACGGCACCATAACGCCCGTTGAGGTTAAAGCTGAGGAAAACCTTCGCTCCAAGTCGCTCCGCACTTTCGTTGAAGCACATAACGGCATGAAAAGTCTTCGCTTCTCCATGTCACCATATAAAGACCAAGAATGGATGACCAATGTTCCTCTCTATGCCGCAGGGGTGGAATGATGATTATTTGCTGGAAAACAGAGGAAAGACAGGATTAAATGTGTAATTTTGCAGAACGCAACAAATAATGCTCAGCAAAAGAGCTTTGAGATAAAAAAACGTTTTAAAAAGAGCTTTGAGATAAAAAGAGCTTTGAGATAAAAAGAGCTTTGAGATAAAAAGAGCTTTAAGATAAAAAGAGCTTTGAGATAAAAAGAACAATGAGATATGTAGATGTCATCTTGCCGCTGCCGCTCGACGGACTGTTCACCTACACCTTGCCCGACGCTTTGGAGGACAAGGTACAGGCGGGCATGCGCGTGCTCGTGCCGTTAGGACGGTCGAAGACATACACCGCCATGGTGCTGCGACTGCACGACCAGGAGCCGGCGTTCAAGACCCGTGAGGTGCTGCAGGTGCTCGACACACAACCCATGCTGCTCGCAGAGCAGATGCGTCTGTGGCTGTGGGTTGCAGACTATTATATGTCGCCTTTAGGAGATGTGTTCAAGACGGCGCTGCCACCAGGACTAAAGTCGGAGGATGGCTACCGCCCACGCAAGGAGGCGTATGTAGCGCTGGGTGAGAACTATCGCTCGGAACAGGCGCTCCACATTGCGCTCTCCATGCTGCGCAAGGGCTTGAAGCAGCACCAGACGTTCATAACCTATCTCTCGCTGAGCCACTGGGACACCATTGAAGGCACAGCGACGGCGGAGCCTGTGGTGGAGATAACGAAGGAGGAGCTCATGAACGAGAGCCACTGCTCGGCGGCGGTGCTCAAGGCGCTACTCGACCGCAAGCTGCTCTACACCTACGAGCGCGAGGTCGGCCGGCTGAATAATGGCGGCGAGGAGCACCGCGAGAACATAAAACGCCTCAACGACGCACAAGAAGATGCCTACAACAAGATTGTGGTGCAGATGATGCGCAAGAACGTGGTGTTGCTGCACGGCGTGACATCGAGCGGAAAGACAGAGATCTACATTCACCTCATAGACAAGGCGTTGAACGAGGGCAAGCAGGTGCTCTACCTGCTGCCCGAAATTGCGCTCACGGTGCAGACGACAACGCGCCTGAGGCATGTGTTTGGCGACCGTCTGGGCATCTACCACTCAAAATATTCGGATGCCGAGCGTGTGGAGATATGGAAGAAGCAGCTCTCTGACACGCCCTATGACATAATTCTCGGCGCCCGCTCGGCTGTGTGGCTGCCGTTCCAACGGTTAGGACTGGTGATCATTGACGAGGAGCACGAGTCGTCGTTCAAGCAGCAGGACCCTGCCCCACGCTACCACGCACGGTCGGCTGCCATTGTGCTGGCTTCGATGTATGGGGCGAAGACGCTGCTCGGCACCGCCACACCATCGGCGGAGAGCTACTATAACGCCACCACGGGCAAGTATGGCTTTGTGAAGCTCACCACACGCTACAAGGGCATTGAGCTACCAGAGATAAGGGTGGTGAACGTGAAGGATCTGCGCCACCGCAAGATCATGCGTGGGCCGTTCTCGCCCGACCTGTTGGCTGCCATGCGACAGGCGCTGGACGAGAAGAAACAGGTCATCTTGTTCCAAAACCGAAGGGGCTTCGCGCCGATGGTAGAGTGTAACGTGTGTGGATGGGTGCCTAAATGTAAAAACTGTGACGTCAGCCTGACGCTGCACAAGAACACGAACCTGATGACCTGCCACTATTGTGGCTACACTTACGCCGTGCCAAAGATGTGTCCCAACTGTGAGAGCACGGATCTGAGAAGCCGCGGCTTCGGAACGGAGAAGATTGAAGACTTGATAAGCGAACTGTTTCCTGAGGCACGCGTGGCACGAATGGACCTCGACACCACACGCACGCGCAACGCCTACGAACGACTGATAGGCGAGTTTTCTGCAGGAAAGACCGACATTCTTATCGGCACGCAGATGATAAGCAAGGGGCTCGACTTTGACAACGTGAGCGTGGTGGGCATACTGGATGCCGACTCGATGCTCAACTATCCCGACTTCCGTGCCTATGAGCACGCCTTCATGATGATGGCTCAGGTGAGCGGACGAGCAGGACGCAAGGGGCAGCGCGGACTGGTGCTCTTGCAGACGAAGAACGCTGATCTGCCGGTCATTGACCAGGTGGTGAGAAACGACTATGAGGGTTTCTTCCAGGCGCTGATGGAGGAGCGCCAGCTCTTCCACTATCCCCCGTTCTACCATCTCGTCTATGTGTTCATGAAGCATCGCGACGACCACACGGTAGAGTCGGCATCAATAGAGATGGCCGGCCGTCTGCGCTCCTTCCTCGGCACACGCATTCTCGGTCCCGACAAGCCCGCCGTGGCTCGCGTGAAGGAGCTGAACATTCGCAAGATCGTGATAAAACTGGAGAACCAGATAGACCTCGCAAAGGTGCGCCTGTGCCTGAAACAGCAACAGGCAGAGCTGATGAAAGACAAGCGCTATGGTGCCTTGCAGGTCTACTATGACGTGGACCCGCTATAAGAAAGGGAGGGATGTTGCCCAGACAGCAACATCCCTCCCTTTCATAATTTCTATTTCCACACAGGCACAACGTCTATACTCAAGCCATCGTGGTCTATGGTGCGCTGTTGGTTGTAAGTCACAATTGTGCAGTTCTTACAACCCGTATAACTGGACGCTGCCACAAGGCCCTCCACTTCACGACTGATGTTGTTGTCGTCAAGTTGCCAGCAGACCTGTATGAGTTGCTCAACATGATCGGCCTTCACAACAACAAAATCACATTCTACCGTCTCGTTAAAATAGAACACCTGGTCTTCCTCTCCAAGGTCTCGCTCCAACGTCATGTAGACAATGTTTTCAAGCGCCTTGCCCTCATCGTCGCTTTGCGGTAAGAGAATGGCGTTGCGCATGGCAAAGTCGGCAATGTAATATTTTGCAGGCGAGAGGTTCTGCTTCACTATCGATTGTGTGTACTTGGGCACCTTACGCAGCAAGAAGATGTTGCAGGCATAGTCGAGCCATTGATACAAAGAGTCTTTAGAGACACGCATGCCTTGCGATTTCAGTTCATTGTAAATATTGTTCACGCTTGTGGGCTTCGTGATGTTGTCCATGACGCGCTTTAAGAAATAGCGCACCACCGATGGCGAAGCCGAGATGCCATAATGTTCTATCATATCGCGGAACAACATGGTGTTGAAGTAAGACTGAAGAATCTTAATCTTTTCTGTTGCCACATCAGCAAGCACCACCTGCGGGAAGCCGCCCTCCTTACAATAATGCTTAAACTCGCTTGCCAGCACAGCAGCCCCATCCTCCGTAAACCGGTTTGCCTTAACATCCTTAAAATCAAGATATTCGTCAAAGCTAATAGGATACTCACGATATTCGTCTGGCCAACCACGAAGAGCCGACGCCATTTCGCCAGACAGCATCTTTGCCGTGCTGCCTGTTATGTAGATGTGTTTGCAATAGTTCTTGAAAACACGCAGCACGAAGAGTTCCCAACCCTCTATGAGCTGTATCTCGTCAAAAAACATATAGACATCCTTTAACGGTTGGGTCGGGTACATCTCGCGATATGCTTGAAGAATGTCATCAAAGTCGGCTGTCTGCATTGAAACAAAGCGTTCATCGTCGAACCCGATATATAATATTTGCTCTGGTCGAACACCGCTTTGGAGCAAACGGTTAACGGTGAGAGAAAGAAGTGACGACTTGCCGCAACGACGTATGCCAGTCACGGTGACTATGCAATCTTTGTTTATAGGCAGATGCTGCTTTCTGTCTTTTAAGCGTAACGGCAACTCCTCCTGATGAAGAGCTATAACCGATTGAAAAATGCTGCGTAGTTGCATATTGCTCGTTGTTTGATTCAACTGCAAAGATAATACATTTCCTTCTGAAAAGGAAAGAAATTAGGAAAAGTTTCCTTCTGAGAAGGAAAGATTTTGGAAAAGTTTCCTTTTCAGAAGGAAAGACTGTTATTCTGTTGGGTTGTTCATATCCTCAAGCAAGCCCATATCCTCAAGCCGCTGCTTCAGTTTGCCAAGCAACGACTTGCCCCATGTGGGGCGTTGGCGGTCTGCCACGTCGGCGTTTGAGGTTGAAGATTGTGCAGCGCTTGATGGTTCATTGTCATGGGATGAACCGTTGGCAGATGCAGCATAAGCAGAGCCGTTAGCTGATGTTCCATGGGCTGAACCGTCGGCTGATGCAGCATAAGCAGAGCCGTTGGTTTGTTCTGTGTTGGTTGAGGGGTAGTTTTCAGAAACATTGGTTTCATCGGAAGGAGCTGTCGATGAAGAGCTGTCATGAACTTCGCCTTCCTTATTATATGTGTTCGCCTTATCGTTTTTGTCTTCCTTATCTTCTTCGTCCACATTATTATATATGTCGTCTGAGGCGGTAGCGGCTGACGAAGAGCTAAAACTGTCGGGTCCTGTCGTTGCTTCATGTCCGGCAACGGGTTGTTCTACAGCAGGCTGCCCGGCAACGGGCTGTTTGGCTTGCGAAAGAAACATCCAGTTGTTCTTCTTCAACGGCTTATAGAGCTTTGCAATGAGAGCGCTGTAATATTCCTCCTCGTGCGACCGGCTCTCTTCATTATAGAGTTTAGAGCCAAAGCCGTCGTCGAAACCCGTGGCGAGAATGGTGACCTTGGCATCGTCTTCGAGCGTGTTGTCTTCTGACACGCCCCAGATGACATCAATGTCAGGGTTGAGGGCATCCATGAACGCATCGATCTCGTTCATCTCGTTAACATGAAGCGGCGATTTCTCGCTGGTGTAGATGTTGAACAAAATGCGCTTGGCCTTGCTTATGTCGTTGCCATAGAGCAGCGGCGAGTCGAGAGCGTCGACGATGGCTTTCTCCACACGGCGCTCGCCGCTGGCACGCCCCATGGCCATGATGGCACCGCCACCGCTGCGCATGGTCGACTCCACGTCCTTGAAGTCGAGGTTGATGTCGCCCTCGATGGTTATCAGCTCCGAAATGCTCTTCGTGGCATTGCACAATATCTGGTCGGCACGACGGAACGACTCCTTGACCGTGATGTCAGAGTCGGCATAGATATCGCAGATGCGCTCATTGTTAACAATAAGAATGGCATCAACGTTCTTGCGCATCTCCTCCACGCCCTTCAGCGCCTTCACAATTTTCCGTTTCTTCTCAAAGTAGAACGGTATGGTGACGATGCCGATGGTGAGCAACCCCATGCTCTTAGCCACGCCAGCCACCACGGGTGCAGCACCCGTGCCTGTGCCGCCACCCATGCCCGCCGTGACAAACACCATCTGTGTGCCGTCGGTGAAGAGCTGCTTGATCTCTTCAAGATGGCTCTGGGCCGCCTTGCGTCCCTCCTCAGGATTGCCTCCCGCACCAAGGCTGCCGATGGGCAGCTTCACAGGGATGGGCGACCTTGAGAGCGACTTGCTGTCGGTGTTGCACACGGCAAAGTTGACGTCAACGATGCCCTCGTCATACATGTTGCGCACAGCGTTACAGCCGCCACCGCCCACACCGACGACCTTAATCAATCCGTGGGTCTTGTCTTCCACGGGACCAAAGTCGATGGCGGGCCTGTGTACAGGCTGCACGGCAGAGGGCTTGTGCGTGGTTTCTGCGGCGGGCTGTTCCTTGTCGGCGGCAAAAGAGATAGGGGCGTTGCCATCTTGAGTATCGAAAACGTTTATCATATCTTACATTTTTTCTTTAGCTGAGGGGTCACTTGTCTTATAAGCCTGTTTTATAAGCTTGTTTTATAAGCTTGTTTTATAAGCTTGTTTTATAAGCTTGCTTGAACGCTTTGCTTGGGTGCAGCTTAGGTGCAGCTTATCTTAAAACAATGCAAAGATAACAATGTGTTTCCAAACAACCAACTTTTCGCAAGCCTTGCAGAAAAGAGCGAAAAATGTGTCTTCGTTTTGTCGGTTGAAACAATTGTCTTATTTTTGCAAACAGATTTTACGCGATGGCAGAAGAAAACACAGACATGAAGCAGATGGCAGCAACGGTTCGCCAATTGGTGAACCAGATGATTGCTAACGGACGCGCCGACTTGGCGCTTCAAGCCATCGGCATGTCCAACCTCGAACTGCTTCGGCTGGAAGCGGCACGGGCACAGCTTAGCCGACTGCTCATAACATCCGATTACCGTTTTCTGCTCCCCGACTATGGCAACAAGGAGGTCGAGATGTCACCCATACACAAAGCTCTCTATCTGCTGTTTCTTAATCATCCCGACGGCATAGAGTCGAAGCACCTATCAGATCATCGTGACGAGCTGCTCTCAATATACATGCGCGTGTCGTCATGGCTCGACATCGACAAGGTGTACGATGTGGTTGACCGACTGGTTGACCCGCTCGACAACGCCTTCAACGAGAAGTGTTCACGCATAAAAGCAGCCTTCGCAGCCATCATGGACGAATATTCGGCAGCCTATTATGCCATCTCGGGCCATAAGCTGCGACACATCTCGGCCTCATCGAGGGTGTGGTATGAACGCAAGAAGATCATAACGCTGCCTCGCGAGCTGGTGGTGTGGGAAGAGAAACAGTGATGCGCCAACGGCACGAAAGAATAAGTGACGCCAAAAAAACAACTTGGTACGATTTGAGAGAAATACATATCTTATAAAGATGGTATCTGCATTATCTTTTTGGCTCAAATCATACCAATTTATTTTTTTACCGACACTAAAAAGCTGACAATTTGTTTTTCTGATATTTTATTTGTATTTTTGTAAAAAGAAAACCATTATGGAAGCAACATATCTCGATTACATCGTGCGCCTCACCCTCGCCCTTGTGCTTGGTGGCGCCATAGGCATAGAGCGTGAATACAGAGCCAAGGAGGCAGGCTTTCGCACCCACTTTCTTGTGGCCTTGGGCAGCGCGTTGTTTTGCGTCGTCTCACAGTTTGGCTTTGGCATAGACCTCAAAGACTCGTCGCGTGTGGCAGCGCAGGTGGTGTCGGGAATAGGCTTCCTTGGAGCAGGCACCATCATCTTCCAGAAGAACGTGGTGCGCGGACTGACCACGGCGGCTGGCCTATGGGTCACGGCAGCCATTGGCCTGGCTTGCGGCACCGGCATGTTCGTGGCTGCAACCATTGCCACCGTCATGGTGCTTCTCGGCCTTGAGGTCATCAACGCCCTCATCCCACAGCTGGGCATGTCGACCGTGGAGCTATCGTTCTCTGCCCCAACGACAGAGAGCGTGCGCGAGTTTATTGCCCACATAAGACACGACGGCATGGACGTGCAGTTGTATGAGCTCAAGGAACGCCGCACATCAAAGGGCGAGTTTCTTGAGGTCAACATTCAGCTTAAGGTGAAGCGCGGCACCACCGACAACCTACGCGTCATCGACTATATGGACCAGTTCACCGACGTGCGCATATCGGCGGTGGAGGGATAGAGATGAACATCAAATAAATTTGTTCAGCTCTTCAACAAGCTTGTATACGGTTGTAGAAGAGACAGCTTGTGAAGGAGGAACGTTTGCAAACTCTGCATGTATTTTTCTTGCTCTTGCAATGGCATCAAGCTGACGAGGCAACAACATTCCATAAACTTTAGTCGCGAAATGGTCTTTCTTGCAATACTTAACCTTCAGCAGTTGGCTAAGCATTTGCTCATAATCGTTTCGGTGAATAAAGCCGCGATACATATTAAAATGAAGAAGAAACCAATATTCGAAAGCTTGATTGCTGTAAGCCACAAGAAAACCGTTGGCCTCTGCCAAACGTATGGCTTCGTTAAAATCGTGATTTGAGAAATCATCTTTGTCAAACACGACCCAATAATGGTCATAAACATGTCCTTTTCTGTTTTCCTCATTTTTTATAATCAAAGCTTCTTCAACTAATCGAATGGTGTTGAGACCCTTGCCTACCGCCTTTACTGAGGCTGATGTCAAACGAAAGGCATTAAAATAATCGGGTTCCGTATTTACACCTTCACAGATTATCAGAAACGACTGTTTGGTGCTCCTATACCCACAACGCCGTTTATAGTTTTGTTCATGTTTGGGATTATATTTGACCATAATCACTCCTCCTCTTTTGTAAACAATTTCGAAAAATCGCCAATTATAGGTGTTCCACCATACTTGCCTTCAAGATAGTCTTTCTCAAAAGGAGCATTGTTTCTCACCTTATATTCTGAAAGAGAGAAAAGTCTGGTAGCGCCATATACATCCTTCTGAGTGAACCACACTTGGTCTCTACGCAGGATCTTTGCGCTTAGAAGATTGGTGTCATGAAGAGTGAAAATAAGTTGGGCATGATTGGGATTGGTCTTCTTCGAATTGAACAATTCTATTATCTTGCCCGTCAACATCGGATGCATCTTGCTGTCTATCTCATCAATAACCAAACGCTTTCCTTTCTCTAAAGCATCAATGATTGGATAAGCCAACTGAAAATACTTAACAGTGCCTTCCGACTCATTGTCTGCAAAGGGAAACGAAACGGTTTGCACCTCTCTTCCATCATCGTCATATTGTACATGACTGCTCACGACCTCATCATTTACCTTGTAGATATCTTCTATTCCCAAATCGGCAAATTGCGAGAAGGTTACAATAAGCTTACGCATATTAGGGTCGTCAAGCTTGATAGCTGCACGTTTCCACATAAGCTCATCATCATGACTTGTAATAACCGATGTGTCGGTCAACCAATTAACAATGCTTACAGCTGTCTCGTCATTAAACTGAGCAGCAACAGAAACAAGCAAGGCATTGTCGCGTACCATCTTATTGGTAACAAGATTGCGCATTATGGCACACGAAGGATGAACATTGTATGTAGAGTCCTCACGAAAAAGCAGCTCCACTTCCTTTGCACGCTTCTTGTTATTTCTTCGATATAACCACTCCTTATGCACTTTTTTGCTGTCAATCTCGCATCCATAACGGTAAATGTAAGCATCATGGCAAAACACCATTTCAAAAAGAGACGGCTCATGGGCTGTCTTAACATTGAGCATGAAGCTCTCCACATTCAGAGCCTCACCAGCTTGCAACTCTTTCATCGAATTGATGACAAGCCATTTGAATGTTGACAACGCTTTGGCAAAATTTGATTTGCCTGATGCGTTGGCACCATATATGGCTGCTCCATGAAGAATTGCAGGTATTGCATCGTCCATTTCGGCCATGGAATCGGCATCTGCTATCGCTGTTTCTTTAAGGTTGGTGGCTACCAGCGAAAGCGTAGAAAGTTCTTTAAACGACAAAAAGTTGCCTACTGAAAATTGCACAATCATAAAGATAACCCTATTATTTGTAATATTTTTGCAAATATAAGAGTTTTCTTTCAAAAGCACAAGAGTTTAGCCTATAATTATTTTATCTGCAACAACTTTTGTTTAGAAAAAAAACATAACAACATTGTCCCATTTAACCCAAATCGGTCATTAGGCCGTTTTTATGTCGTTTTTTATAACTGCTTGCAGTCTTTTGGTTTTTATAAGTTGTCTTTTGCTTGTTTTTAATTCGCAATAGCTCGCTATTGCTCATTAAAAGCCAAACAAAATCCACTCTTCTAAAAATCCAAAATCCAAGCAAGCCCTAACGACCGATTTGGGTTTAAAAAACAAACAAGCCAAAGGGTGTGGCAAGAGGTGCCGACCCTTTGGCTTGGTGCGTTATGGACAGTTTTTAAACGATGCGCCTTATCCGTAGATAATGTTGCCGTTCTCGTCGCGGTTCTCGTCGACGAACGACTTGTTATATTGCGTCATTCCGCGGAGCGACATACCCATGTTAGAGAAGCCGCCGTCGTGGAAGAGGGTCTGCATGGTGACCTTGCGGGTGAGGTCGGAGAACATCACGACACAATAGTCGGCACACTCGTCGGCAGAAGCGTTGCCTAAGGGCGACATGCGGTCAGAGAAGTCGTAGAGACCGTCGAAGCCCTTGATGCCGCTGCCTGCGGTGGTGAATGTGGGCGACTGAGAGATGGTGTTTATGCGCACGCCCTTCTCGCGGCCGTAGATATAGCCGAAGCTGCGGGCAATCGACTCGAGCAGCGACTTGGCGTCTGCCATGTCGTTGTAGCCGAAGAATGTGCGGTGCGATGCCACATAGGTGAGAGCCAGCACCGAGGCACCCTCGTTCAGGGCGTCGAGCTTCTTTGCCACCTGAAGCATCTTATGGAACGAGATGGCCGAGATGTCGAGCGTCTTGTCCAAGAAACCGTAGTCGAGGTCATCGTATGTGCGTTTCTTACGCATGTTCATGCTCATGGCGCATGAGTGGAGCACGAAGTCGATCTTTCCACCCAGAGCCTCCTGTGCCTGAACGAACAGGTTGTTGAGATCCTCCACCGATGTCGCATCAGCAGGGATGACGGTAGCGCCGGTCTTCTTTGCCAGCTCGTCGATGGTACCCATGCGACAAGCCACAGCCGTGTTTGTCAACACGATCTGTGCACCTTCCTCAACGGCACGTTCTGCCACTTTCCATGCTATGGATGCGTCGTTCAATGCGCCGAAGATTATACCGCGCTTTCCTTTCAATAAATTAAAAGACATAAATTTTCTTTCTTGTGATTATTAATTGAGCCTGCGTTTTTAGGCAGCGACTCAGTAAATTTTTTATTTTCTGCATGCAAAGGTACAAAATTTTGCACACTTACGGGCATAAATGTGCAAAAATATAGTCCTTTCACGGTTCTTTCTTGATTTAAGCCATTATGCCGAATGGGGATTTCCGCTTTTTCTTTCACGCTAATGGCCTTCGCCATGACACCAAGAAAGGCTTTTTGTCAAAACGGAAACAGGGAAGCACCGTGACCTTAAGAAAAAGGTTGGGCGTTCCCCTGTTTTCGTTTTTTATTTATACTAAACTTTCGCATATGAACAACAAGAGCTCCATCAGATTGTTACAAGCATAAATAGCTGCTAACAATGTGTAATAAAGAACACTTTTCTTTACGCTACGCGCATTTTGTAGAACATTAATGTCCTTTAACGACCCATTAATTATCATTAATACGCGCTTCGCGCGGAAAAATTAATGTTTCATACTCCGCGAAGCGCCTGAGCACCCACGGAGCGCAAGAATGTTCAATTAATGGAAATTAATGTTAAAAAATGCGCGAAGCGCCTGAGCACCTACGGGGCGCAAGAATGTTCAAAAAAATCAACGAGCGCTAATCGCGACGTAAATCTTAATCCTTGCGAAAGTTCAATGACTTAGAAATGGATGTCGAGACCCACGCCGAAGACGTTGTTGTTACGGGTATAGTCAGACGAGTAGTTGATGCTTGTCTGAGCATTGAGAGCCACGCTCTCGCTGGTCTTCTTGTGATCGTAGAAGGTGTGGAAATAGGCCACGTTGAGATCCATCTTCTTGTTGATGTGGTAAACACCGCCGACGGCTACCGAGTTGGAGCTAACCACAAACGACTTGTCGTCCATATACTCGTCTGACAAGCCATAGCTGGTTTTCTGCCAACCTGTGCTGACGGTAAACTTCTTGTTGAGGTCATACTCGACACCGGCGTTATACTCGAACGTGCCGCGGTCAAGCTCCTTGTTGCGGTTGTTATAAGAGGTGGCGTTCTTGTCGTCGAACCAGTGGAAGCCCACGTTTATGCGCAGAGCGTCAACGGGTTTGTAGCCTACACCCACAGCGAGGTAAGAGGGAATGTCGCCAGCAATATTCTTGCCGTCCTCATACTCGCCGATGGCGTTCTGGAGCTTGGTGTCAAACTGCTGCTTGAGCTGTGCCATGGCACCCTTAATGAGCGGGTTGCCAAGGATGGCATCGGCTGTGGCGGCAGGAACATGGAACTGCTCGGTGTAAGCAGCATGCAGGTTGTCGGCGAGGGCACCGATAGAGGGAGCCTTGTTTACCGACTTGTTCTTAAGGCGCATGCGGGTCTTGAACTCATACTTTGCAGCAAAGTTCCAACGGCCTGCCTTGAAGTCGACGCCGATGATGGGTGTGAAGCCCAAACCTGTCTGGTCGCAGCTCAGCTCAATGTTGGCTGCATCGGGCTTTGTGGGGTCGAGCACCTTGTAGAGGGGCATGTTGCCCACCTTGATGTCCTCAACATATCCGTAATAGTTGCACGAAGCATAAACGGTGCGCAAGCCGGCGAAGGCGCTGAAATGGTCGTTAAACTTATAGGCAGCACCTATAGACAGACCATAATAATATTGGCGGCCGTGCATGTAGCTGTTGAAAGAATAGCTACCCTTGCTTCCGAACATTGCGTCTGAAGAGAACACCTGTGCAGGCAGACCTGCTGCATGACCCACCTGGTCAATGGCTCCTGCAAGAGCGCAGGCACCCATGGCTGTCTCGGCTACGATCTTCTCAAACGAACCCAGTCCGTTGTCGAACGTACATTTGCCGCCACCGCCAATGAGGTTGAAGTTGGCCTGAAATGACCAATTGCCCTTGTTGTAAGCATACTGAAGAGAGGGCATTACGGGAGCAAAAGCCTTGCCCTTAAATTCGCGGGGAGTAATGGGAGCGTTCACGTTGTTTGTAAACAGCGCATAATCGTTCTTGATGATGCGGTCTTGGTAGACCAACTGCCAGTTGAGGGCAAGATGATGACCTTCGCCCAAGAATGCCACACCGGCAGGGTTGTAATAAACACCGTCTATCGCTATTGATGCCTCACGGCTCAACATACGGTTGAAAGCGATGTGCTGATTTGTGTTTGTCAGCAATCCTCCTGCCAACATGTTGCTGCCCTGTGACAACGCTATTGCCAGGCAGACCATTTTAAATTTATTCATCCTTTTTTTATCAAATTACCTTTAAATTGGTTGCAAAGGTATATAGATTGTTACGTTTTACCTATTCTACGCCTCTCCTTTTAGCTTATATTAACAAATGAGCACAACGTTTCTGCACAAACCATTTGCTTTGTGCAGAAATTTGGATGAAGAAACGAGAACAATTGATAAAAATCAAAAGCTTAAAAACAAGGGAAAAAAACTATAAAACAAAGAAAAACAATGGCTGTTGTTTAAGGAAAACAATGGCTGTTACTTAAGGAAAACAGAGCTATTGTTTAATGAAAACAAGGCTGTTGTTTAATGAAAACAATGGCTGTTGTTTTATAAAAACATTGTGTTTGTCGTGTCAAAGAAGCTTTATTGTCATCGTACCCCGACCGAGGTACGCATGTACCCCGACCGAGGTACGCATGTACTCCGACCGAGGTACGCATGTACTCCGACCGAGGTACGCATGTATCCCGACCGAGGTACGCATACACCCCTGACTTTGACTGATTTTACTTTACACTTTTCTCTTACTTTTACTAAATTACTTTA
>OBLI01000210.1_pt1 | contig 65157 bp, 51 predicted proteins | sample 1519701 | NCBI WGS metagenome assembly OBLI01 (sample SAMEA3663005, study PRJEB22513) | pig gut metagenome | biome: pig gut; feature: pig-associated habitat; material: faeces | place: France | collected 2012
CGACCCCGACCTTGGCAAGGTCGTGCTCTACCAACTGAGCTATTTTCGCAAATTTCCTTTTTCGTGCTTCCCGGAAGCTCTCTCGCTTCAGGTTATCACTATGTCTTCGAGCGAAAAACGGGACTCGAACCCGCGACCCCGACCTTGGCAAGGTCGTGCTCTACCAACTGAGCTATTTTCGCAGTCTTTTTTCGCTTCCCGAGAGACGCTGTTCGCGTTTCTCCCGTTTTGCGAGTGCAAAGTTAATGCAAATTTTTTTCTTATGCAAGTTTTTTTGAAAAAATCAACGACTATTCGTTACTTTTCCCATATCCACGGCTCGGAAAATCTCTCTTTGATCCCTTTCTGATGCATGCCACGCACCAACTCGGAACGATCGTCTGAACTCATCACTGACACCCTGCTCTTGGTCGAGGTGCTGATGATAGTCAGGGGATATTCCGCTGTCGCATTATATCTTACATATTTATCCGCCTCTTGGCGCGTGTTGAAGGTCGCTACTATCAAATGATAGCGCCCTCCATCTTCTTTTACCTCCGCTTCTGCCGACATTGCCGGCTTCTCTTCGGCTTCTGTCACTGCCGATGTTGCTGTCGTTGCCGGCTCCGCAGATACCCGATTCGCCATCTCGCAGGTCGCTGTGATGATCTTCTCCACCGGCACCACCGAGGCACGATCTTCTTGCTTGCTGTCGCTCACCGGCAATACCACCGATAGTGCCAACAGGGCTATCGCCGCTACACATGCCGCCATCCGGGCAAAGTTCTTATTGATCGCTATGTAGTAGTTCTTGCGAGTGTCAAACTTGCGTCCCGACTCGGTCTCGATTTTCGCTTCTTGAGCCTCCGTAGCATCGCTGTCTGAGGCAGCTGCCGTTGACTCCGGTTCGCTCTGCTCAATATAGGGTGCCATCGAGATAGTGGTGTAGCCCATCTCTCGCGACATTTGTGCCGGTGTATGACTCGGTCGGAACACGGGTCGCCCATCTTGATTCTTCAAGATGCCAAGGCGGCCGATGCTCACCTCTCCGTCGCGCTCCATCAGCTGCATCATCATGTCGATGTCTTGCTGCATCAGCCGTCGACCCTCTTCATAGCCGGTCTCTTCTCGTCGGGCGTAAGAGTTGGCTATCAAGCCATCATCCTCCTTCACCACCCCGTTGAAGCGAATCTCTCGACTCATCGCATGCCATATACGTCGTTCCCGGTCATAACGCGCAGCGTGCCGCACATTGATAAATGCACCTACTCCCGGCACAATCACACAATCATGCCGTCCAAGTAAGTATTCTATGTGCAATGATAATCTATACACGATGCTATCTATTATTCGGTTCGTCGATGGCCTCCGGCTCCGCTTATCACTCTTATTTTAGCCATGTTAACCCGCATGGAGCTATGCTTGAAGATCGATTCCCGTTCCGTTTTGAGGCGAAATTGTCTGCAAAGTTACGAAAATTTTTTGGCTTTCCTATCACCTTAACCCACTTTTTTGAAATATTTTTGAAATTTTCTTTATCCTATTGATTGTCTGTGGGTTATGTGTAATTTTATCTTTTCTTGTCGCTCTTGATTACCCCCTCTCTGCCTGCTATCTGCTTGTAAATCTGTGGGTCTACACCCAGGTCGTTGGCGATCTTCAGGTCGCGCTCCATGTCGATCGATTGGTATCTCGATTTATTCAGCATGGCTCGCAGCAAGTAGAGTAGTCCCTCTGAGGGGTGTCGGGAGATTCCTCGCTCCAATTCTTTAGATTCTGCTTCGAGCTTGCCATAGTAGTAGGCAGTCAGTAGCATTTTGTCTAAGGTTGCCACTTCTCCTTCCAGTTCGTAGGCTTCTTTATATCTCTTGATGGCTTCGTCGTAGTCGCCGCCGGCGTTGCTGATATCGCCTAAGGTCTCTGACACGGTGGCATCTTTGCCATATCGCTCTTCATATTTCGTTAGTTCGCTTTTCGCACGCTCGGTCTCTCCGACGATGGCTCTCAGCATCCCTCGCATCTTCATGGGCCATTGCAGAGTGCTGTCTACTGCCAGTACTTGATCCAGATCTTCGATCGCCTCTTGGCGATGGTTGAGCGCCATGTTCGCTTTGGCGCGATTGGTCAGCAAGGTCGTGGAGTGTGGCGCCGATGCCAGTCCGATGTCAATCGCCTCTTTGGCCCCCGGATAGTCTCCCCGATTCATCCTTACTATCCCTAAGTTCGACCATAGAAGATAGTTCGACCGATTGGCCGGCTCATGTCGCAAGGCTTTGATGATCACTCGCTCTGCATCTTCCCATCGCTCCGCTTTTATATACCGGTCGGCCGAATCTGCCAACTCTATATAGGTGGCAGTAAGAGTCTGCGCCCCCATAGTGAGGACGCAGACAATTATTGCTATGATTGTTGTTAATCTTCTGATCATTTGCTCTTGTTGTAGTTCTCTATACCTGTCTTGAGGAATTGCTGGAACTTAGGTATGTTCTCTTCGTAGGGGAAGGCATAGTTCAAGGGCTTCGCATTGTTGTCTACGATCACGTAGTAGGGCTGTGCGTTGGCTCCAAATTTGGTGCGTTGGAGATAGCTCCATTTGTCGCCGTAGGTGCGAAGTGTACGCTCTTGACCATCTTTCTCTTTTACCACGATCGGTTGCGGCAATTCTTTCTTGTCGTCGACCATCAGTGTCACCATCACGAAGTCTTCATCTACCGATGCCTTGATTTCGCTGTTGGTCAGCACGGCTGCCTCCATCTTGCGGCAGTTCACACATCCATAACCGGAGAAGTCGATCAGCACCGGCTTGTTGAGCTTCTTGCCAAGCTCGATACCCTCTTCGAAGTCGCCGGTCTGGGCATGAACGTCGCCACTGTAGAGATTGAAGTCTTGTGTATATATAGGTGGTGCGAATGCGCTGATGCTCTTCAAAGGTGCACCCCAAAGTCCCGGAATCATATATACGGCAAATGCCAAGGAAATCATCGCCAACATGAAACGGGTGATGCCGATCTTCTCAAGTTTGTCGTCGTGGGGAAGGGTGATCTTGCCGAGAAGATACATGCCAAGCAGGGCGAAGATTACGATCCAAAGTGACACGAATACCTCGCGGTCCATGATTCTCCAACCATAGGCCAAGTCTGCCACGGAGAGGAATTTGAGGGCAAGTGCCAATTCCAAGAAGCCGAGCACCACCTTCACAGTGTTCATCCAGCCGCCACTCTTTGGTATCGATTTAAGCATCGTCGGGAACATCGCAAAGAGTGAGAAGGGGAGTGCCAATGCCAATGCAAAACCGAACATGCCGATCGCAGGCGAGATGAAATTGCCCGATGAGGCTGCCTCTACCAGTAGCGTTCCGATGATCGGGCCGGTGCAGCTGAAGGATACCAGACAGAGGGTGAATGCCATAAAGAATATGGAGATGTAGCCTGTGGTGGAGTCTGCCTTTGAGTCCATCTTGTTGCTCCATTTCGCCGGAAGTGTGATCTCGAAACCACCCATAAATGAGAAGGCGAAGATCACCAAGAGAATGAAGAAGGCGATGTTGAATCCGGCACTCGTTGCCAATTCATTGAGCGCCGAGGCCCCGAAGAGGGCGGTGACTACCAGTCCGAGACTCACATAGATCACGATGATCGAGAGGCCGTAGATCACTGCCGACATGATCGATTTGCGACGTGATTTATTTGACTTCAAGAAGAAGCTTACTGTCATCGGTATCATCGGCCATACGCAGGGTGTTACCAAGGCGATCAGACCGCCGATGAATCCGGCGATGAAGATATACCAGATGCTCTTGTTCTCTTCTTGAGGATTCTCTTCGTAGGCCTTGATCTCGGCTTCGCAGTTGGCATAGAGGTCGGTGTCGACATTGCCGGCGGCTGCGGCTACTGCCGGCACGCTGTCCGGAGATGATGCGGCTACGCTGTCAGCGGCTGATTTTGCCTCCTCTTCAAGCTTCTGTGCCTCTTCTTTAACCTCTTGAGTCAGAGGTGATGTGCCGTTGAAGGTGTGAAGCTCGTTGACACGATGACATCCCGAGTCATTGCAATATTGACCGCCAATCTCCACTTTGACGCTCCACTTGTCGGACGCAGGCTTCAATTTTTGTATAAATTTGACACTCCCGGTGTAATAGTGCTCGTCGACCATCATGATGTCGTCGTAGGCCTTGGTATATGCCTTGTTGGCTTTTACCTTGCCGTCGGCTTTACAGCCCTTGAAATCGAATCTGAATGACAGGGGCACGCCTCCACCCTCAGGATTGTCTTGAGAGTAGAGATGGTAACCCTGCGCTATGGTCGCAGTGATCTCAAGTTGTGGGCTGGCTGTCTTGTCTCCCACTACTTTGTAACTCCATGTGACTGCCTCTGCGGCTTTGCCACCAAACACACACACTATCAGTGTGAGTAGGATTGGAAGTGTTCGTTTAATCATTTTGTTGTTTGGTTTAGATTTTTATTTTGATTCTCTTCACTCTTATCGTATGCCCGATCTTAGTGTCGATCATCAAGGTTGATGATGTTGGTTAAATGATTGATTCGCTCGCTCCATGCGGATATTTTTTTGTTTCGGAGCTAATTTATCTGCTAAGATAATAAGATTAGTTCGATTATGCAAATTTTTATAAAATTCTTAGAGCGCTCTATTTTTTTTGTTGCTTTGTTGCAGTTTTACTCTCTTTTTTTTATATTTGCATTGTCGGTGGGTCTATTGCCCCTTTTGCCATAGAGTTGGCGTGCTCTCCACCGGGTTGACGTGCCGATCTATTATACTTTTTTGACATCTAAATCTATTACCATCTATAAGTATGAAACATTCTCAACTCCTTCTGGGTGATGAGGCTCTTGCTCTGGGTGCCATCTATGCAGGTCTCTCGGGTGCGTATGCCTATCCCGGTACTCCATCTACTGAAATCCTTGAGTTCGTTCAAAAGAATCAGGTCGCTCGCGAGCGTAATCTCCATTCTCACTGGTCGTCCAACGAAAAGACTGCGCTCGAGCAGGCGCTCGGTATGTCGTTCTGCGGCAAGCGCTCTATCGTCTCTATGAAGCATGTCGGCATGAATGTCGCCGCCGACCCGTTCGTCAATTCCGCTATGACCGGCGCCAACGGCGGTATGCTCGTCATCGCTGCCGACGACCCGTCGATGCACTCTTCTCAGAATGAACAGGATTCTCGTTTCTACGCCGATTTCGCTATGATCCCCGCTCTCGAACCCTCTTCGCAACAGGAGGCCTACGACATGGCTAAGTATGGCTTCGAACTCTCCGAAAGCCTCGGTATCCCTGTCCTCACACGCCTCGTGACTCGCCTTAGCCATTCGCGTGCTGTCGTCAATGTCGAGGATACCCCGGCTCCCGAAAATTCGCTCCATTATCCCGCCAACCCCAAGCAGTGGGTGCTTATGCCCGCTATGTCTAAGGTGCGAAATCGCGCACTTATTGCCGACCAACAACGATTCGAGAAGGCCTCGGAAGAGTCTCCGTTTAATACTTATTTCGAGGGTCGCGACCATCGCCTCGGTGTCGTGGCAAGTGGCATCGCTTATAATTATCTTATGGAGTGCTTCCAAGGTAAGTGCCCATTCCCTCTCCTTAAGATTTCTCAATATCCTCTCCCTTATAAGTCTCTGAAGCGCCTCTTCGATTCTTGCGACGCTCTGATCGTCGTGGAGGAGGGTCAACCATTCATCGAACAGAAACTAATCGGCCTCGATCGCTCGGGCAAGAAGATTTATGGCAAGTTCTCCGGACATGTGGTCCGCGATGGTGAGCTCAATCCCGACCTCGTGGCGGAGGCTTTCCGCAAGTTGATGCCTTCGGTCGATGGTGCCATCAATTATCCGCGTCATGAGGCTGCCAACGCCGTCGTGGCTCGCCCACCCATGCTCTGCCAGGGTTGCGGCCACCGCGATGTTTATGGTGCCCTCAATGATGCCCTCAAAAAGTTCGAGTCCCCCAAGGTGTTCGGCGATATCGGATGCTATACTCTCGGTTTCCTTAAACCTTTCAATGCCATCGATACTTGCGTCGATATGGGGGCTTCCATCACTATGGCTAAGGGTGCCGCAGATGCCGGCCAGTTCCCCTCTATCGCTATCATCGGTGACTCTACTTTCACCCATAGCGGCATGACAGGCCTCCTCGATGCCATCAATGAGAATAGCAATATCGTCGTGATCATCTCCGACAACCTTACCACCGGTATGACCGGAGGACAGGATTCCCAAGGCACAGGCAAAATCGAAGATATCTGCCGTGGCCTCGGCGCTGACCCCGCTCATGTCCGCACCATCGATTCCCTCCCCAAGAACCATGACATCATGGTCGATCTCTTCTGCGAGGAAATCAATTACCCCGGCCTCTCGGTTATCGTCTCTCGTCGCGAGTGCATACAGACTGCTCGCCGCCACGCTTCTAAAAAACAGTAGTCCAATCCCCCTCACAATTCAAGATTATCATGAAATCAGATATAGTTCTTGCCGGCGTCGGAGGTCAAGGCATCCTCACGATCGCTACTATCCTCGGCGGTGCTGCCCTCGCCGACAACCTTTTCCTCAAACAAGCCGAAGTCCACGGCATGAGCCAACGTGGCGGCGATGTGCAGTCTAATCTCCGCCTTAGCTCGGATCCCATTTTCTCGGACCTTATTCCCCTCGGCGGCGCAGACCTGATCGTCTCCCTCGAACCTATGGAGGCTCTCCGTTATATCCAATTCCTCTCTGCCGAGGGTTGGATCGTGACTAACTCCGCTCCTTTCGTTAATATCGATAATTATCCCGAGATGGAGTCTATCCAACAGGAACTCGCCAAGCATCCCAATGTCGTGTCGTTCGATATGGATGAACTCGCCAAGGAGGTCGCTTCGGCTCGTAGCTCTAACCTCGTGCTCCTCGGTGCCGCTTCTCCTTTCATCGATATGAGTGTCGACAAGATCGAAGCCGCTGTCCGTAATCTCTTCGCCCCTAAAGGCGAGAAAATCGTTGATGCTAATATCGCCGCTTTCAGAGCTGGCCGCCAACGCGCTCTGCAGATCGCCGGTAGATAATTCAGTTGGTCTTATCTGCATTATTTTTTAACTGCTGATCTCCCTCTCTCTTCTCTTTTTTAATACCTTATTTCTATTTACCATCTACACCACTATGTTCCCAATTTCCAACGATTCCTTCGATGCCGCCGTCGAGCGTCTCTCTATATTGGATGTAGACAATGCTACTATCCGCCAGATCTGCTCTCTCGCCGGAGAACTCGAAAAGGAGGCCGGTCAGCCCATGGTCCATCTCGAAATCGGTAACCCCGGCCTCGAGGCGGAAGCTATCGGCGTGAAGGCTGAAATCGAAGTCCTCGCTTCAGGCATCGCCAATCAGTATCCTCCCATCACCGGTATCCCTCAGCTCAAAATGGCAGGATCCAATTTCATCAAGGCTTTCCTCGATATCGATATCGCACCTAAGGGTATTGTCCCTACCGTCGGATCAATGCAGGCTGCCTTTACCCTCCAGCTACTCCTCTCGCAGAGAGTTAAGGGTAAGAACAAAATGCTATACCTTAACCCCGGATTCCCCGCCCATTTCACCCAAACTCGTACCCTCGATATCCCATCGGTGGAGTTCGATATCTATAGCTATCGCGGTGAGGCTCTCGAAGCCAAACTCGAGTCTGTACTCTCTAAAGGTGATATCTCAGGTATTCTCTATAATAACCCCAACAACCCCGCTTGGACCAATCTCACCGATGCCGAACTCGAGATCATCGGCCGTCTCGCCACAAAGTATGACTGCATCGTGCTCGAGGACCTCGCTTATTTCGGCATGGATTTCCGCACTGATATCAGTCAACCGGGTGTGCCCCCATTCGGCTCTACCGTGGCTCGTTATACCGATAATTATATCCTCCTCCTATCCGCTTCCAAGATCTTCAGCTATGCCGGTCAACGCATCGCTCTCGTCTGCATCAGCGATAAACTGTATTGCCGCAAGTTCGACGCACTGAAGCAACGATATAATATGCCCGCTTTTGGCGATGCTTATATCTTCGGTATCCTTTATTGCGCTTCTTCAGGTACTGCCCATTCCGCTCAGTTCGCTTTCGCTGCTATGCTCCAAGCTGCCACCAATGGCGATCTCAAGTTCATCGAACATTGCTCGGAGTATGGCCGCCGTGCCTCCATCGTCAAACCAATGTTCACCCGCAATGGTTTTAATATTGTATACGATATGGATGGCGATCAGCCCATCGCCGACGGCTTCTTCTTTACTATCGGTTATCCCGGCATGTCGGGTGCTGTTCTCCAAAAGGAACTTATGAAGTATGGCGTCTCTTCAATCTCGCTGAAGACCACCGGTTCTGTCCAGGAGGGAATCCGCGGTTGCGTATCTATGATCTCTTCTCCCGATGATTTCGCTCGCCTTGAGTCCTATCTCCAGGCTTTCCATCGCGATCATCCATTCTAATCTTAAGATATATCTTTATTAACCCTCATCGGATTTTTTATTTATGTCTGATCATAATATTAAGTTCGTCTCGGCTCAGGAGGCGGTTAGTATCATCAAGGATGGCGATTATGTCTATCTCCAAGGCTCTACCTCCACACCCGAAGAACTCGAACTTGCCCTCGCCAATCGTGGCTCCGAACTCAGGAATGTAACCGTCTATACCGGCTTTGGCGTCTGCCGTGGCAAGTCCCCGCTTTGCCGCCCGGAGTATAAGGATGTGTTCAATGTCAATTCTTTCTTCGTCAATAATGCTTTCCGCGATTGGATCAATGAGGGTTATGGCTCCACCACCCCATGTTTCCTCAGTGAGGTGCCTCGCCTCATCCGTCAGGATTATTGGCCCGTCAATGTAGTCCTGCTTAATTGCTCTCTCCCCAATGAGGAGGGCTATGTCAGCTTCGGAGTCTCCGGCGATGTGGCTTGCTCGGCTGTCGAACGCGCCGACCGCATTATCGCCCAGATCAACCCCAATATGCCTTTCTCTTACGGCGACCCGGTGGTGCATCTCTCGCGTATCAATGCTTGCGTCCGCTCCGAAACTCCCCTCGTCGAGGTGCCTACTCCCACTCCCACTGAGGCTGAAGTTAAAATCGGTCAACTTATCGCTCAGTATATCCCCGATGGCGCTACGCTCCAGATCGGCGTCGGTGGTATCCCAAATGCCGTCATAAGCGCTCTGGCTGACCATAAGCACCTCGGCCTACACACCGAGGCTATGACCGACGGTGTGCTCCCTCTCCTCGAGAAGGGCATTATCGACAATTCTCTCAAGAAGATCCTACCCGGAAAGTCTGTGGCTTCTCTCGCCCTCGGCTCGAGAGCCCTCTATGATTTTATGGATGGCAATAAGGATATAGTGTTCCGTGATGTCGCTTGGACCAACGACCCTTACATCATCGGAGCAAACCCTAAAGTCATGTCGATCAATTCTTGCCTCGAAATAGACCTCACCGGTCAGATCTGTGCCGATTCGATCGGCCCAAGAATCTTCTCCGGCGTCGGTGGTCAACATGACTTCGTGTTCGGCTCTTCTCTCTCCGAAGGGGGCATCTCTTTCCTCGCTATGCTCGCCACCACCGCCAAGGGTCTAAATAAGATCAAACCTTTCCTCACCGAGGGCGCTGGCGTCGTTACCACTCGTTTCCAAACACATTTCGTCGTAACCGAGTATGGCGCTGTCAATCTCCGGGGAAAGTCGATGTCCGAACGTGCACGCCTCCTGATCTCGATCGCAGCTCCCCAATTCCGCGAGGAGCTCGAAAGAGCAGCATTCCAACGTTTCGGACACGCCTTCTCCCGATTCCACCCTCTAAGCTAATTCTTCTCTATATCTCATCTCGTTCCTCCTCACCCGCAAAGCCATCCGGCAGTTCGGGTGAGGATTTTTTTTATATCCTGCTATGCAATATTACCCAACACTTTCCGTTATTATAAAGTGTTATTGTGTAAACACCCCTCGACTCTCTCCTCCTCTCTCTAATTCCCTCTCCTCCTCTCTCTCAGCTTATACTCTCCTCTTCTTTGGTTCTCCTCCGGTTTTATTTAAACTTTTCCCTGTATGTCTCATCATCACCATCATCATCACGCCGACTCTCTCTTGCGGTCTATCCCCGACGAGGGCAGCAGTCAGGCGAGCGCAATCCGACGCGTGGTCCGAATCGGCTGTATCATCAATTTTATCCTTATGGGTCTTAAACTCGGTGCCGGTTATTTCGGCCATTCCGAGGCCCTATTCGCCGATGGGTTCCATTCCCTTAATGATGTCGCTGCCGATATCATCATGCTGATCTTCGTCGGTATCTCGTATCGAAAACCTGATCGCCGTTTCAATTATGGCTATGGAAAGTTCGAAACATTCTCTTCTTTTCTGATGTCTTCTCTCTTGATCGTGATCTCTGTCTTGATCGCTATCGAGGCCGGAGAGTCGATTTTAGCATATTTTAAAGGTGAGGAACTCGACCAACCCGATTTCTGGACCTTCGTCGTGGTTCTCTTCGCCATCTTCTGTAAGGAGGGGCTCTATCGCTTCTATTCAGCCGTGGGGCGTCGGGTGGAGTCGAAAGCTCTTGTTGCCAACGCTTGGCATCATCGCAGCGATGCCCTCGCTTCGGTCGCTACTCTCATCGGAGTCTCTTGCGCTCATTTCTTCGGCCCCGCTTTCCGTATTTTCGACCCGATCGCTTCGCTCGTCATCGCCGGATTCATCTTTATCCCGGCTCTCAGACTCTTCATCCCATCTTTCGCCGAACTCATGGAACATTCCCTCCCCGAGGATGTTGTCGAGAAGGCCCGTGGTCTAATTGCTGCTTCTCCCGAAGTCAAGGAAGTCGTGGCGATTCGATCTCGTCGTAACGGCCATTTCCTCTACTTCGATATCGCAATTAAGGTGGATCCCAACCTCTCTCTCAGTCAGTGTCAGAAGATCTCCAAGGAGATTGAAGATGCTTTCCATAGAGATTTCTGCGCTCATGTCACCCTATCTTTCAGATTTTTTTCCTAAATTTGCACTTTGGAATAGACCGGCGTGCATACTCTGTCTCTTTCGATGCTTCCGTTGCATTCTCCCGGCCTAAAGTATTAGAATAATGAAAACTAACGTAGCAGTATTTTTTGGAGGTCGTTCCGTCGAGCATGAGATCTCCGTGATTTCAGCCATCCAGGCTATCAATGCATTCGACCAGGATAAGTATAATATCATCCCTGTCTATATCTCTAAGCTGGGTAGATGGTTCACCGGTGAGAATCTTCTCAACCTGAAGAATTATAAAAACCTCGATATCCTCACTGCTGAGGCTACCGAGGTGTTCATGCGTCCCGAATATGGAGACTATAACCTCTATCAGGCGAAAACTTCTTTCTTGTCGCGTCGCAACCCTGTCATCGCTACTCTCCATGTAGCCATACCCGTGCTCCATGGCACCAACGGCGAGGATGGTATCTTCGAAGGCCTCCTCGAGACCATCGGCATCCCTTTCGCCGGCTGTAATACACTCTCTTCTGCCAATGGCATGGATAAGATCACCATGAAGATGATCCTTAATGCCGAGGGTATTCCCGTGGTGGACTATGTCTGGTTCACCGACTGTCAGTGGAACGCCGGCCATGATGAGATAATCCAAAAAATCGAGTCCAAACTCGGTTATCCCGTGATCGTTAAGCCTGCCAACCTCGGCTCTTCTGTCGGTATCGGAACTGCCGCCGACCGCGATGAACTCATCGAACGTATCAACAATGCCGAAAAGTTCTCCCAGCGTATCATCGTCGAGCACATGGTCGAACAGCTCAAGGAGATCAACTGCTCGGTCCTCGGTGACGCCGACGACCATATAAGCTCCGTATGCGAGGAGCCTATCAAGAGCGGTAAGTTCCTCTCTTACGAAGATAAGTATATGGGCGGCACCAAGACCAACCAAGGCATGCAGTCCAGCGATAAGAGAATACCCGCCGATCTCCCCGAGCAGGTCAGCGAACGTATCCGTTTCATCGCCGGTGAAACTTTCAGAGTTCTCTCTTGCCATGGCGTGAGCCGTGTCGATGTCATGATCGATGAGAAGGATAATTCGATCTATGTCAATGAGATCAATACCATCCCCGGTTCTCTCTCGTTCTATCTCTGGGAGGCTTCCGGGATATCCTTCACTCAGCTTATGGATCGCCTCGTTGCCCTCGCCCTCAAACGCAAACGTGCCATCGATCGAAAGACATTTACCTACGATCGAAATATCTTCGCCCTCGGCGGAGGCACTAAGGGTGCCAAAGGTGCCAAGGGTGCTAAAATGTAATATAATACCCCTCTTTATATCTTATACATATCCTCCATTTTATGAAACATTTCAAGGAATATAGCAAACAACTAAACCTCTCTGACATCAATAAGGAGATGCTCGAGGTCTGGGATGCTCACTCGCTGTTCGAACGCTCTATGAAGGAGCGCGAAGGTTGCCCATCTTTCGTTTTCTATGAAGGTCCCCCTTCTGCCAATGGTATGCCCGGAATCCACCATGTCATGGCGCGTACCATCAAGGATATCGTCTGCCGTTACAAGACCATGAAGGGTTTCCATGTAAAACGCAAAGCCGGCTGGGATACTCATGGTCTCCCCGTCGAACTCGGCGTCGAAAAAACTTTGGGTATTAATAAGGAGGATATAGGCAAGAAGATTTCTGTCGATGAGTATAACGCTGCTTGCCGCCGCGAGGTCATGAAGTATACTAAGGAGTGGACCGACCTTACACATAAGATGGGTTATTGGGTCGATCTCGAAAATCCTTATATCACTTACGATAATCGTTATATCGAGTCTGTGTGGTGGCTCCTCGCCCAACTCTATAAGAAGGGTTTCCTCTATAAGGGTTATACCATCCAACCATATTCTCCCGCTGCCGGAACAGGCCTCAGTTCGCATGAGCTCAACCAGCCCGGTTGCTACCGCGATGTCAAGGACCTTACTGCTACTGTACTCTTCGACATCGTCGACCCAATGCCCGAAATGCAGGGATGGGGGCGCCCCTGTTTCATGGCTTGGACCACAACACCATGGACTCTCCCCTCGAACACCGCACTCTGCGTCGGCCCCAAGTTCGATTATGTCGCAGTCCGTACTTTCAATCCATACACCGGCGAGAAAATCACCGTAGTTCTCGCCGAGGTGCTCCTCCCCTCTTATTTCAAGAAGGATGCCGATAAGGTTGCCCTCGAGGAGTATAAGCCCGGCGATAAACTCGTGCCTTATCAGATCGTAGGCCGATGGACCGGCGAGCAACTCGTCGGTATGCATTATAAGCAACTTATGCCTTGGGTCAAACCCACCGAGCGCGTCGATGAGTTCGCTCCGGACTATGTCAAGGAGTATGCCGCTGCTCATCCCGATAAGGTTTATAAGGTCGCCAATGATTCGTTCGTCGAAATCTCGGAGTGCGCTTTCCGCGTTATCCCCGGCGATTATGTCACCACCGAAGATGGTACCGGTATCGTGCATATCGCACCTACTTTCGGTGCCGACGACGCCAAAGTGGCTAAGGCCGCTTCTATCCCGCCCCTGTTTATGATCAATAGCAAGGGGGAAACTCGTCCTATGGTCGACCTCACCGGTAAGTTCTATCTCCCCGAGGATCTCGCCCGGCCTTTTGTCGATGCTTGCGTCAATAAGGAGGCATATAGTGAGTATGCCGGCCGTTTTGTCAAGAATGCTTACGATCCTCGATACACCAAGGATGGTCGCTATGATGAGGCTGCTGCTCTCGCCGACGATGACCTCAATGTCGACCTCTGCATAGCCCTCAAGAAGGATAGCAAGGCGTTCCGAACTGAGAAACATGTCCACAATTACCCCCACTGCTGGCGCACCGACAAGCCCGTGCTCTATTATCCCCTCGATAGCTGGTTCATCCGAACTCCTATGGCTCGCAATCGCCTCCTCGAACTCAATGAGACTATCAAGTGGAAACCGACTGCAACCGGAACAGGCCGTTTCGGCAAGTGGCTCGAAAATGTTCAAGATTGGAACCTCTCCCGCTCTCGCTATTGGGGTACTCCTCTCCCAATCTGGCGCACCGAGGATGGCCGCGAGGAGATCATCATCGAAAGCTATCAGCAACTCTTCGACCTCATCGAGGAGTCTGTAGCCAAGGGTTTCATGTCTTCCAATCCCCTCAAGGATAAGGGTTTCGTGCCAGGCGATTTTTCAGCTGAAAATTACAACCGTATCGACATCCACCGTCCTTACGTCGACAGTATCATCCTCGTCTCCAAGTCGGGCAATCCTATGAAGCGTGAAACTGACCTGATCGACGTTTGGTTCGATTCCGGTGCCATGCCTTACGCTCAGATCCACTATCCCTTCGAAAATAAGGAACTCCTCGATTCGGGTGAGGTATATCCCGCCGATTTCATCGCCGAGGGTGTAGACCAGACTCGTGGCTGGTTCTTTACGCTCCATGCCATCGCTACTATGGTCTTCGATTCTGTCGCTTATAAGGCAGTAATCTCTAATGGCCTCGTGCTCGATAAGTTCGGCAATAAGATGTCCAAGCGTCTGGGAAATGCCATCGACCCGTTCGGAAATATCGAGCGTTTCGGCATCGACCCCGTCCGCTGGTACATGATCTCGAACTCCGCTCCTTGGGATAATCTGAAGTATGACGAAGCCGGCGTTGAGGAGGTGAGCCGTAAACTCTTCTCTACCCTCTACAACACCTATAAGTTCTTCGCCCTCTATGCAAATGTCGATGGATTTACCGGCGCCGAACCGGCTGTCGACCTCGCCAAGCGCCCCGATATCGACCGCTGGATCCTTTCGCTCCTCAATTCGCTGATCCGCGAAGTCGAGGAGGCTCTCGACGATTATGAACCCACCAAGGCGGCTCGTGCCATCGAGTCTTTCGTCAATGATCACCTCTCCAACTGGTATGTCCGCCTCAATCGTAAACGCTTCTGGTCGAATGGCGCTGCTGAGGATAAGCTCGCTGCTTATCAGACCCTCTTCGAGTGTCTCAAGACTGTTGCCCTCCTCATGGCTCCTTTCTCGCCGTTCTATTCTGATAAACTCTACGCCGACTTGATGGCTCCTTCGCTCCCCGAGGGTGAGTATGTTTCTGTCCATCTCGCCGATTTCCCAAAGGTCCATGCCGATGCTATCGATCCCGCTCTCGAACGTAGTATGAACCTCGCTCAGGTGGCTACATCCAATGTCCTCGCTCTCCGTCGTAAGGTTAATATCAAGGTGCGTCAGCCCCTCTCCACTCTCTCGATCCCTGTCGTAGATGAGGAGCAACGCCGTTCGTTCGAGGCTGTCAAGGATATCATCCTCGATGAGGTCAACGTGAAGTCAATCAAACTCGTAGATAATGAGGAGTCGGGGCTCGTTAAGCGTGTCAAGGCTGACTTCAAGAAACTCGGCCCCAAGTATGGAAAGATCATGAAGGATCTCGGCAAGGCCATCACCGCTATGTCGCAGAAGGATATCGCTTCGCTCGAAAAGACCGGCGAGTTCAAGTTCGTCGACCTCCCCGGTGAGCCCGTCGTGACTCTCGATGATGTCGAGGTGATCCCGGAAGATATCCCCGGTTGGCTCGTTTCTAATGAGGGCAATGTCACTGTCGCTCTCGATGTCACCATCACCCCCGAACTCAAAAATGAGGGTATGGCGCGCGAACTTATCAACCGTATCCAGAATATCCGTAAGGCTTCCGATTTCGAAATAACCGACCGCGTTAGCGTTACTCTAACTCCGACACCCTCTGTGCAAGCTGCCGTCGAGGCTTTCGGTGATTATATCGCTACGCAAGTGCTCGCCACTGAAATCTCTTTCGCCGATGATCTCACCGGCGATGATGTGGTCGAACTCGATGTCGATGGTGAGAAGATCTTGGTCCGCGTTAAGCGTTGATCCCTCTATTCTCCATCTCTTATGTTACACTGATTCGCGATAATTTTTTTGCGATTATGTCTGATTCTATTTCTTCTATCGATAAGCGTGACGCCGAAGGATCCGTTCCCTCGGCGTTACGCCATTATCTCGGTTGGATTGCCGCTGCTGTAATCATTCTTCTCCTCGTGGCTGACCAAGTCATCAAGATCTGGGTCAAAACACATTTCTATATTGGCGAGGATTATGAGATCTGCTCTTGGTTCCACCTCCGTTTCATCGAAAATAATGGCATGGCTTTCGGCCTCGAACTCTGGAATAAACTCCTCCTTACGTTCGGTCGTATCGTTGCTGTCGCCGGTCTGATATGGTGCCTCCGTAAGGCTATCGCTCACACCGAACTCCGATCCGGATTCGTTATCGCTCTCGCCATGATCACTGCCGGCGCTGCCGGCAATATCTTCGATTGCATTTTCTATGGCGTGATTTTCGATGCCCCTTTCCCCCCGCAGGTGGCTTCTCTTTGCCCTGATGCCGGAGGCTATGCCAACTGGTTCGAAGGTAGGGTAGTGGATATGTTCTATTTCCCTTTCTTCGATTTCTATTGGCCTGAGTGGGTGCCTTTCGTCGGCGGTTCTTATTTCGAGTTCTTTGCATATATCTTCAACGTCGCCGATGCCTCTATTTGCGTCGGACTCGCGCTGATGCTCTTTTTCTATAATTCTAATATGCAACTCGCTTTCTCTCTGGCAGATAATAAATTAAAACGACTCTTCCATAAGTCCGACTCCAAGTCCGACTCCAAGTAGCGACTCCCACAAGTAGCGACTCTAAGTAGCATCTTTAATTCATTCGATCATGGCATTCCGTAAGTTCTTCCTCTTGTGTTGCTTGGCGTTGATCGTCTCTTGCGTCAAACGCCCCGATGGCGTCTTGTCTGATAGCGAGATGATTCCCATCCTTGCAGATATCCAGATCGCTGAAGCTTACGTCCGCACAACTTCGCTCTCTGCCAACGACCCCCGTAGTGAACTCCTCGTAAATTATGTGCTCGACAACCATGGCGTGTCGCGTGCCGAGTTCGATTCTACCATGGCTTGGTATGGCAGAAACACCGATAAGTATTATGACGTCTGCGAGAAGGTCGAAATGCGTATCGCAAAGCGCCGTGATAAGTTCGACGGACTTGCCCCGGCATCCGACGATTCTTCCAATGATATCTGGCCTTATCCCCGGTTCGCTCTCGTATCTCCCAATTCCGGTTCGAATGCCATCGAGTTCTCAATCCCTACTTCCGGCGTCAAACCGGGTGAACGTCTCCAACTAAAGATGCGTACCAATGAACTCTTCTTCGGAACCGCAATCCTCGGTGTCGAGTATGAGAATGGCTTGAAGTCTTACGTCTTCCACAATTACAACTCTGTCAAACGTTTCAAATTGTCTTTCCAGACCGACTCCACACGTCGTGTGAGTCGTGTATTCGGCAATTTCGCTTTCACCGATGAGGCCCGTATACCCCAATGGCTTGACAGTATCTCACTGACAATCCTCCCCTTCGACACCCTCGAATACCAAACTATCAATGGCCAGCGATTCGCACGAACCCCGGTTCGTCGTCGCCCCATACGTCACGATTCAATCTCCTCTTCACCCGCTACGAATCCTCTTCCAGGTTCCGTAACCTCCCGACCATACCCCTCCCACCCCTCCGGTTTCATACCCGGCAATGTCTCCAAAAAATCCATAATAATAGACTAAAAGAAGGCTCTATTATGCCACTCTTTCTGATAGCTCCTACCATATCTGTCTGCAACGGCTCTGACTCCCCCCGAGACCATCACTCCGCTATACTCGCCTTCGAAGCCCCGGGATTCTCCTCTATCTCCAACTTATACCTCTCTCTGAAAAGGGGCAATAAAATACCCATATCTCCAATCTCTATCTCCCCCTGCCTCTCCGAGCCCCCTTTCACCATCCAAGCCGAAGCCCCAATCACCATAACCCCTTTCATTACCGACTCGCCATCCGACCCCGACTCTCCTTCACATCTCCTCGCCATGCCGTAGTCCTCTTCTCCCCCTCGCTCTTTTATCTGTTATGCAAAATTTTCCGTTTTATTGTATGCGTTGCCATCTTTTTTTGAAATTTTTTGCTTTTTTTCTTGCTTTTCCTCTTTTTTGATTGTAACTTTGCGTCCGTATGCGGTATTCCGTTTGCCTTCCCGGCTCCGTTTTACCTATTACTCATCTCTATTCAATCTGAAGTATAACCTAAAAATAGCCTGCCTATAGCCCACGTTTACTCAAATCAAACCAACAATTAAGCATGGCAAAATCTTCTGTCCTCACTGACGAAATGCTCGTCAGAGAGTATGCTGAAGGGAACAACGATGCGTTCGACACCCTTCTCCGCCGTCATCAAGACCGCATTTATAGCTACATACTTCGGGTCATCAAGAACGAAGATGTCGCCAATGATATCTTCCAAGAGACTTTCGTCAAGGCTATCATGACTATCAGACAGGGACGTTATACCGAAAATGGTAAATTCCCCGCCTGGATTTCTCGTATAGCACACAATCTTATCATAGATTATTACCGCCAAGAAAAGTCGGAAAACCTCCAAAGTGTCGACCTCACTGAAGTCGACATCCTCAATCGTCGTGACCTTTGCGAGGAAACTATCGAAGATGTGATCATCACCGATCAGATCTTCGCCGATGTCAAATACCTTATCGAGGAGCTCCCCGATTTGCAGAAGGAGGTCCTCAAAATGAGATATTACCAAGGTCTAAGTTTCAAGGAAATAGCTGAACTCACCGGCGTAAGCATCAATACTGCACTCGGTCGCATGCGCTACGCCATCCTCAACCTTCGCCGTATTGCCCACGACAAAGATATTATCCTGACAATATAACCCTCCCACGCACGCATAAACTCGGCATAAAATAGAATAAGGGTGCAGTTTTTACTACACCCTTATGATTTTTTTGTTAATCACTTGACTTCGGCAGGTCCGCTTCCCTTTTTTTTCTTGAGTCTTTTCGCGGTATCAGACCTTCCTTTGTTTCTCTTCGCAGAGATCATTTCGCCCTTATGATCGCTTACCTTGAAATCGCGTCTTAATTCACGATCATTGAGCCTATCGCACAGCCCTGTACGGTGACACATGTGCGCGCAAACTGCCGGATGAAATCGATCGTAGCTGCCTTCGGAGAATGGATGATGCTTATTCTTACATCTTCTGTTGATAAGTTTGAGGAATCATTAACCATAGGCAATCTGTTTTATATTACATCTTTATAACGCAGACTATTCCCCCTTTATTATCTATTGTCCCCCTTTTTTTATTCTTTTATCTCTGCCATCACCTCTTTTTTATCTCTGCCATCACCTCTTTCTAACACTCCCTACACCCACTATTTGCTCTTGTCTTCTTTTTTTATCATATCATTTTGCTATTTTTTTACCCCGTTTTATATATCATTTGCAAGTTTTTTACTATTTTTGCAAATCTTATTTTCTTTTTGTCAGCGACTATCTTTTTATCGTCGAGTCAGACGCACTCCCAACTCTCCTCTTACTCCCTCTCCTCGCCGCGCTGCCGATGTATGTCGCTCCTCTTACTTTTTTTACTTTATTTCTATGGAAGAAATTATCAAAGATGACGATCTCGTGAATGGTTCCGGCCTCAACTTCGTGGAACAAGAAATTGCCGACGACCTCGCTGCCGGCAAAAATGGTGGCAGACTCAACACACGCTTCCCGCCCGAACCTAACGGCTATCTTCATATCGGTCACGCCAAGGCTTTCATTATGGACTTCGGTGCCGCCGAAAAGTTCGGCGGTACGTGCAACCTCCGCTTCGATGATACCAACCCCCAGAAGGAGGATACCGAATATGTCAACGCCATCATGGAGGATATCCATTGGCTCGGTTATGACTGGGGCGACCGCCTCTATTATGCCAGCGATTATTTCCAACAACTCTTCGACCTCGCCATCCGTCTCATCAAGGAGGGTAAGGCTTACGTCGATGAGCAGTCTTCCGAGCAAATCGCTCAGCAGAAGGGCACTCCCACCACTCCCGGCACTAATTCCCCCTACCGCGATCGTCCCGTCGAGGAAAACCTCGACCTCTTCATCCGTATGAACAAGGGCGAGTTCGACGAGGGCTCTATGGTGCTCCGTGCCAAAATCGATATGGCAAGCGATAATATGCACTTCCGCGATCCTATCATGTATCGCATCATCAAGACGCCACATTGGCGCACCGGCGACACCTGGAAGGTTTATCCCATGTATGACTATGCGCATGGCCAGAGCGATTATTTCGAGGGTGTTACTCACTCCATCTGTACTCTCGAGTTCGTGCCTCATCGACCCCTCTATGAGTATTTCGTCAAGGAACTCGCCGATGAGTCTTACTGCCCTCGTCAGATCGAGTTCAACCGTCTCAACCTCACTTACACCGTGATGAGCAAACGAAAACTCCTCCAGCTCGTCAAGGAGGGACTCGTGTCTGGTTGGGACGATCCTCGTATGCCTACGCTCAAGGGTCTCCGCCGTCGTGGATACACCCCGGAGTCTATCAAGGATTTCGTGGCGCGTATCGGTTACACTCGTTATGAAGCCCTCAACCATATCGAACTCCTCGAACACTCCATCCGCGAGAACCTCAATAAGACTGCCACTCGTGTCAGCGTGGTCCAAAACCCCGTCAAGCTCGTACTCGACAATTATCCTGCCGACCTCACCGAGACCATGACTATGGAGAATAACCCCGAGAACCCCGCCGAGGGTACTCACGAGATGCCTTTCTCCCGCGAACTCTGGATCGAACGCGAGGATTTCATGGAGAATCCCCCCAAGAAGTTCTTCCGACTCTCTCCCGACAAGGAGGTGCGCCTCAAGGGTGCTTATATCATCAAGTGCACCGGCGTTGTCAAGGACGAGAATGGAGAAATCACCGAAATTCATGCCACTTACGATCCTGACACCCGTAGCGGCCTCCCGGGCTCCGATCGCAAGGTCAAGGGTACTCTCCATTGGGTCTCTGTGCCTACAGCCGTTGACGCCGAAATACGCGATTACGACCGCCTCTTCAGCGTCGAGAACCCCGCTGCTTACGATGGCGATTTCCGCGATCTGATCAATCCCGATTCCCTCAAGATCAGAAGCAATGTCAAGATTGAACCCTGGCTCGCTCAGCGTATCAACGCCGGCGACCACTATCAGTTCCAGAGACTCGGCTATTACGTCGTAGATCCCGACACAACCCCCTCTCACCCCGTCTTCAATAAGACCGTAGGTCTGAAAGACTCATGGGCCAAAATAGCCAACAAATAAGAGAAACAGAAAGACTCATGGGTCAAAATAGCCAACAAATAAGAGAAACAGCTATTTTTTAATAAGCACAATAAAGCAAAAAAAATCCCGCCGACCAAGTCAGCGGGATTTTTTTGTCAGTCACTTCGCATAGCCTTTTCTCCTCGTGTGCGAGCGTAGCCTTTTCTCTTCGTGTGCGAGCGTAGCAGTTTCTCTTCGAGTGCGAGCGTAGCGAGTTAGTTTTTGGGTGATACTGCGTAGCCTTTTCTCTTCGGGTGCGATCGTAGCAGTTTCTCTTCGGGTGCGAGCGTAGCGAGTTTGTTTTTGGGTGATACTGCGTAGCCTTTTGTCTTTGGGTGCGAGCGTAGCGAGTTTTTCCCTGGCGAGTCTTTCCCTATTCTTTGATGAGTCGTAGTGCTACCCAGCGAGCGTCGCTCACAAGACGAGTCTCTTCGCGTAGATCATAGCGACTCGCTGCCTCGGCGATCATCGCTATGTCCGTGTCATAGAACCCGCTCAGCAGCATCTCGCCTCCACTCTTCAGCCTCCCGGCATACCGGTCGATATCTCCCAAGATGATATTCCTGTTGATATTAGCAAAGAGATAGTCTGCCGGTTCCAGTCCCGATAGGGCAGTGGCATCTCCATGGATCAGATCCATCTTAACCCCGTTGAGTGTCACATTCTCTTTGGCATTCTCGTAGGCTGCCTCATCGATCTCGATGCCGATTACCCGTTCTGCACCTCGCATCGCTGCCAAGATGCCCAAGATGCCGGTGCCGGTGCCCATATCTATCACGCTCTTGCCCTGCAGCGGCAGGTCCAGAATATGCTTCACCATCTGCGAGGTCGTGTCGTGATGCCCCGTGCCGAAAGCCATCTTCGGATCGATCACTATGTCATATTCCGCCTCCGGAACTTCCCTATGGAATGTGGAGTGGATCACACATCTACCCTCGATCAGTATTGGCTTGAAATAATTCTTCTCCCATTCTTCGTTCCAATCCTCTCCCTCTATCACTTCGCCGGTAATCTTGAAGTCGCTCTCCATCGGAAAGTCGCTCAGCGACTCTTCGGCTATCTTGACCCCATCTCCCGCCTCTCGCTTGATATAGGCGGTAAGTCCGGTGCTATCCGGCTCAAATGATTCAAACCCTGCATCCGCCAGATAGGCCGCTGCAAGGTCTGTGATATCTTCTGTGCATTCTGCCACGTCGATCCTTACTCGATAATAGTCGTTCATCTTTGATGCTATATAGTCGTTCTGCTTTTGTGTCTTTTACTATTTCTTCCCTTTGATGAGGCGATAGCCTTTCCTTACCACGCCAGCCACCGAGAGTCCCAACACCACATAGTCGAACGCCTTGAGCCCTCGCATTGCATTCCCGGCAAGCTTGCTTATTAGTGAGTATTTGCCTCCATCCGACAGCGCCTTGTCGCTACTGTTCCGATGCGCCGGATTGAGCCCCTTGACTGATTTAAGCAGCTTCTCTTTGGCAAATTCTTTGCGTATCGCCAACATCGCTCGCTGATAGCGCAATTCTTCGATCGTATACCCCTCAAACACTACCTCGCTCGGTGTCTCTGTGGAGTGTGTCGTCACTTTCCCTCTGTTCATAGTTCGATCTTTTTTAGTGTTTCTTCTCTAAAAATACTTTGCTGATTACTCGCGATATCGGGTCGAGTAGCAACTGCTTGCGCAGCACCACGAATACCACCAAGATCGCACTGATCACTCCCGCAGTGGCTAAATACGACAGCACCGGACTCATCACTTGCTTGAAAACCTCGCTCAGCGACAGCGCCAACATGATCAGCACCACCATCCCCAATAGCAGTATCACAAATCCTACTATCAGAAGACTCAGCAATATTGTCAGCTTCTCTGCCAAGGTTAGCTTGGCATATTCCACCTCCAATTCCGCCCATGTCTTCGCCTGATCGACTATGTTTCGGATCTCTTCTATTAGACTGATTTTCATCGCTATCTCTTCTTTTCAAAGTTTTATTTAAAATGCCGGGTCAGAAGCCTCTCTTCTGACCCGGCTCTGTTAAGTGTCTTGAAGTGGGCATCTTCTTGCCCTTTTACTCCAATTATTCTGCTGTCAACTCTGCTACAAGGGCATCCACCTCTTCGTCGGTTACCTTGATGCCTCGCTTGGTCAGCAGGTCGGTGATACGCTTGCGTAGATCTGCTCCCTTTTCAGGGGTGAACAGTAGGGCCGCGCCACATCCTACGATCGCGCCCCCTAAGAATGCTGATATTAACGTTAGTGCTTTCATCTTGTCCATTGTCTTTGTTTTTTGGGTTTGTATTCCGTTTAGGCTTCGAGCTGATCTTCGATCTCGTCTACAAGTTCATCCATCTTCTCTTTCTTCAGACAGATCCCCTTATCTTTGAGGAACTTCGCTATTTTGCTGCGTGTGTCTGAACCCTTCTCGGGTGCTACCAGTAAGCCTATTGCTGCACCGGCTATCGCACCGCTTAACACTGACAGAATTACATGAATCGGTTTCATCTTTTTCTCGTTTTTATGGTTATTATTTAAGTTCTTTTTCTCGTTTTGCCACCATGTTGTGCCGAGAGCTTATCTCCCGATCGAGGGAAAGGTGGACTTCTTCCCTCTTTCTTTATATATAACAATCCGGATAGCACAATGGATGTCGCTATCCCGATTTTTTAAGCTTTTTATCTATTGTATGCCATCGGCATTACTCCAATCTGTCGCTCGTAGTCGGCTATGCCCTCTTCGCTCAGTTCCACTGCCATCATCTCTCCTCCGGGAGTGAGCATCTTTACATGGTCTGAGTCGATGAACGTCATAAAGGGTATATCCTCTCCTTCAGCTGTCTTGTAGCTCCATGTCTGCGTCGGCTCGTCGAAGTCAAGTCGAAGGCTCTCGCCACTCGCTTCGTGAGTCACAGTATACCCCTTGCCATCGCAGGCTATCAAGTAGCGCCCATGCTCGGAGTCTATCACCTTGGTCGACGCCTCCATAGGATTGCTGCCGCTCCAGAATTCTATCGAGTTCACCACAAGCACATCTGCCAACGCCGTCACTTCATACACCGGCAAGATCCAAAAGGCTATGAACACCAGCTCGTTCACAAATTTCGACCCTATCGACTTATTCCATTTCATCACCGATTTGGTCATCCCGAACGATCCGATACACGATGTATAGAGCAAGGCACTCCCTGCTATTAGCAATGCCGATACGGCTATTTTGATCTTTCTCATTTCTTTTTAATTTTTCTTTGTTTACTATTCGCTGTTTTTCATATTCTATATCTCACGAAATTAGCATTTTTTTTGCTTTCTACAAATATTTCGACCCTTTTTATTTCGCGATTATATCACTTTTTCCCTTTTTTAACCATCTTTGATCTTTATTATCCCCATTTCGGTGCTGATATACCCTTCGTTGCCAAGATAACTCAGCGCCTCTCTGATCATCCCTTCCGGCGCTTTGATCTCTTGTTCCAAGATGCGTATATCCACTCCCGATGGTTTCTCTTCGAGATATGCCCAAATCTTGCCTATCATCTCTTTGAGGCTGACTTTGCCGTTGTCGCGGCGACTTCGGCACACGTCGCAGTGGCCGCATCCGGTCTCTCGCTCTTCGCCGAAGTATCTGATCATCCGATTCTCTCTACATTCGTGGCTGTCATAGGCATAACTCAGCATCGCTTCGACTCGCCGACTCATCGTGGCTCGCCGATCTTCATAGATCTTTTTCCCTATCTCTATGTAGCGCGGCTCTTCGCGTGAGGTCGGCAGATAGATCAAGGGTATTCTGCTGCGGGGTATGTAGCTGAGGATCTTCATCCTCCCTAACTCTAAGAGCGATTCGTAGATCTCTCGCTCGCTGAGCTGTAGATTCCGAGCCACCGAACTTTCGTTGATGTTGACATATTCGGTGAAGAGCCCCGTGTAGGTCCGAAGTATGCCGGTCAGCACTCTCTCCGTGCGGGGGGACACTCCATGCAGGTCGTAAAGCTCATCTCTATGGCAGGTCATCATCACTCGTGACCCCCGATCTCCCTCTTCCATATATTCCAAATAGCCCGCCTGCTGTAGTAGATGGATCGCCGAGCGACATTGTCGCTCTTGATAGCCGAACAGGTCGCAAAATTTCTCGATGTCAAATTCCTTCAGAAGTCCATAGCCCTCTCCTAAAGACACGTTCAGAACGTTGCAGATCCTCTCATATATCTTGCGTATGATCTCCCGGTCGGGGAAGGATTCGGTGACCCGCCGCCTCATCAAGGCTTGATCGCGCTTCGAGGTTAGCAATACGGCATAACTCCTCTTTCCATCTCTGCCGGCTCGCCCCGCCTCTTGGTAGTATTCCTCCAAGCTCGGCGGCATGTCGTAGTGGATCACAACCCGTACATCCGGCTTGTCTATACCCATGCCGAAGGCGTTGGTCGCCACCATCACTCGTGTCTCTCCCATCTGCCAGGAGTTCTGTCGCTTCTCTTTCAATTCATAGTCCAGACCGGCATGGTAGGCCGTCGCACTGATCCCCGCCGACGATAGATATTCCGAGATCTCTACCGTCCGCTTCCGACTCCTTACATATACTATCGAGCTCCCTTGTGTCCGACTCAAGATGTGAAATACTTCGTAGATCTTCGTCTCCGCCGGTCGCACTATGTAGTTGATGTTGTCGCGCGTAAAGCTCATCCGATACACCGCCGGATCGCGCATCTCCAATTGCTCGCATATATCGCGTGCCACCTCCGGTGTCGCAGTCGCCGTCAATGCCAAAATCGCTACGTTCGGCTTTACCTTACGCAGCTTTTTGATGTTCAGATATGCCGGTCGGAAATCATATCCCCACTGTGAGATACAGTGGGCTTCATCCACCACAATCTGACTCACCTTGAGCCCTCGTAGCAGGGAGAGAAAGTTGTCGTTGCGAAGACGCTCCGGCGATACGTAGAGAAATTTTGCCCCTCCGTTGATCAGTTTTTCCAAGGCTACAGTGTGCTCATGGCGTGTCATCCCGGAGTGAAAGGTCACTGCCTTGATGTGCCGACGCTTCAGGTTGTCTACCTGGTCTTTCATCAGTGATATCAGGGGAGTCACTACTATCGTCACTCCTTCCATCATCAGCCCGGGAACTTGGAAGGTGATCGATTTCCCTCCCCCGGTTGGCATCAATCCCAACGTGTCATGACCCGATAGAGCCGAGGTGACTATCTCGCTCTGAAGGGGCCTGAAACTATCATATCCCCAATAACGCCGCAGTGTCTCTAATGCATCCACCCGCGCTCTCCTCCTATTCTCTTATTTCTTTGCCTCCGATGGACGTATGTCGCGGATCATCAGCTGGATCGTGTCGATGTTGTTGCCATGCTTGGTCTGCTCGATCGTGTAGCAGATGTCGATGGGCTTGTGGGAGTGGATGTGCTCGAAATATTGCGCCATGTTGAAGGCTATCGCATTGATCACATGGCTCGTGCTGTCATCTTCCAACTCTAATTTGATGTGCTCTAAGTTCTTCCCCACGAGCTTGCTCGTGCCAAAGTCAAATACGTTTTTGCTGCAGAACACCGGCTTCTGGTTGCTCGGCCCGTAGGGGTTGAAACGCTTGAGCATCGACACCAATTCCGGTGTGATGTCCGCAAATTCTATCTCGGCATCTATGTCCAAGTGGGGCTCCAACTGATTGGGCAGGATATGTGTCGATACATATTCTTCGAAACGGCGTGTGAACTCTTTGATGTTCTCTTCTTTCATCGAGAGACCTACGGCGTAGGTGTGCCCTCCGAAGTTCTCCAAAAGATCGCGTGCCGAGTTCACCGCTGCATAGATGTCGAAGCCCTGAACCGAACGTGCCGATCCGGTCGCTATCCCGTTCGATTGAGATAATACCACTGCCGGCTTGTAGTATAATTCAGTGAGACGTGACGCCACGATCCCGATCACTCCTTTGTGCCAATCTTTGCTGTAGATTACTATCGCGCGCCGATCATTCACATTGCGGACCTTCTCTTCGATCAGAGCATTCGCCTCTTCGGTGATCTTCTTGTCGATCTCTTTGCGCTCGCGATTGTGCTGGTCGATATCTTTACCCTTCTCGAAGGCTTCATGAAGATCACGACTCACCAGGAGGTCTACCGTCTCCATGCCACTCTGCATACGCCCCGAGGCGTTGATACGCGGCCCGATCTTGAAGATCACTTCGCTTATCGTGATGTCTTTGTTGGTAAGCTTGCAAAGCCTGATGATGCTCCTAAGTCCCAAGTTGGGATTGGAGTTCAACCTCCGCAATCCATGCAAGGCCATAACTCGGTTCTCGCCGACTATCGGCACTAAGTCCGACGCTATCGACACTGCCACCAGGTCAAGCATCGATTCCAATTCGTTGTGAATCCCAAGACCATTGCTCTGAGCAAAGGCTTGCATAAACTTAAAACCAACCCCGCATCCGCTCAAGTGGGTGCAGGGATAGGTCGTCCCCGGCATCTTCGGATTCAATATCGCTACTGCCGGTGGTAATATCTCGTCGGGTACATGGTGGTCGCAGATGATGAAGTCGATCCCCTTGCTCTTGGCGTAGGTTATCTCGTCGATCGCCTTGATGCCACAGTCCAACACGATGATCAACTTTACCCCATTCTCGGCGGCATAGTCGATGCTCTTTAATGAGATCCCATATCCCTCGTCGTCGCGTGTCGGTATGTAGTATTCTACGTTCGAGTAGTAGTTCTGAAGGTATTTATAGACTAACGCCACCGCTGTCGTGCCATCCACATCATAGTCGCCATAGATCATGATACGCTCTTTTGCTCCCATCGCCTTGTTCAGTCGGGTCACTGCCTTATCCATGTCCGGCATCAAGAAGGGATCATGAAGATCGTTCAGCGACGGCGAAAAGAAGGATTCCGCTCCCTCCGGCGTCGATACACCGCGGCGCACCAGCAGCTCCGCCACCGGCATCATCCCGCCACATTTGCCAAGCATCTTCGTCGCCTCTTCTTTCTGTTGCAACGTCAGCGGCTGATAATTCCACTTGTTAATCATATATACTTTCCTCCATTTTGCAAATTTACTACTTTTTTGCGAATTTTTTACCCTTATCCTCCCAAAAAAATATCTTATTCGTTTTATACTTGCTCTATGCCCACAATTTTAAGGAACGCGCTCTAAAACCACTTCACCCTCTTTTTTGTTCTTTGGCCCGCTCGATCCCGATTGTAACAATAATAATTTAGGCTTAAAATCAACGCTAATTACGTCAATTTTAAGCCTTGTAGCGATAATCGTTTCGATGTTGTCTGTTACGTGGAGCATACGAGACTCGAACTCGTCACCTCTTGACTGCCAGTCAAACGCTCTAGCCAGATGAGCTAATGCCCCTTCCGGGTGTCCGGCTTTTTTTACACCGGGTTCGTTTTACGAACTTACACCCATCCTTTTTCCTTTTGCAAATTTAAAACTTTTTTTGCTATTTCACAATTTTTATCTTATTTTTTTTATTTTTTTACCCCATTTTTATCCTTTACCCTGTTCTTTTACCCCATTTTACACTCTTCGAATGTGCCGAGTATGATCTATTTGAAGGTGTCGGGAAGGTCGTTCTCGTAGAGCACGGTGTCGCCCGATGTCATGATACGACCAAGTAGTGCCTGTGCCTCATTGAAGCTATCCACCACATGCAGCTTGTCTTCCGACATCCCTGCCGATCGAATTCCTTCGACGATCGCCTCGCGGTTGTATTCTCCCACCACGATCGCTATGTCGACATTCTTGCCAATATGTTTGCCAAATTCGGCATTCAGTGTGTATTGCTCTTCTCCAAGCTCGATCATGCCGGGTGTCACTATGATCCGCTTTCCCTCGGTAAAGTGCGACAATACCTCTACTGCCATCCGCGAACCCGTTGGATTCGAGTTGAACGCATCGTCGATGATCGTTACGCCCATACCGCCTCGCTTGATGCTCAACCGGTGCTCTACCTGGTCGATCGAGGCCACTGCATAGCGGATCTTCTCTTTCGAAACTCCCAACTCTTGAGCCATAATCACTGCCGCCAAGAGGTCGGATACATTACATTCACCCAGAAGTTTCGTCTCTAATTCCATCTCGTCGCCATCCCGGCTCACGATCTTGAAGGTCGTGCCCCGGGGTGTGTAACGGATATCTTTCGCTACATAGTCACAACACTCCGGTCGACTGATGCCATATCTTATCACACGGGTGTTCGTAACTTCGCGTCCCGCGATCTGCTCGAAGTCATTGTTGATCACCGCAAATCCATCGCTCGGAATCGCATCGACCAACTCAAATTTAGTGTCTCTTACATTCTCGATGCTCTTGAATGATTCCAAGTGCATCGGACCGACTGCCGTCACAATGCCGCAGGTCGGATTCACTATGTCGCAGATCTCTTTGATGTCGCCTCGCTGCTTGGCTCCCATCTCGCATACGAAAATCTGATTGTAGGGCTTCATCTGCTCTCGTATCGTCCTTACCACTCCCATCGGCGTGTTGAACGATCCGGGTGTCATCAAGACATCATATTCTTCACTCAAGATGCGGGTCAAATAGTGCTTGGTGCTCGTCTTTCCATAACTGCCGGTGATGCCCACCACCTTCATGTCGGGCATCGACGCTAATATGCGCTTGGCATCATCGATATAGCCCTGCTGGATCCGATGCTCCACCGGTGTCAGAATCACATGCGATGCAATCATAATAGCCCAGGAGAAGATATTGATCAGTGTGATCAATCCTATCGTTATGCCGGCACCGGAGTAGATGCCGTAGGTGGCTCCATTCGTAAACCATGCCACAGAGCCAACTTCTCCCAAGGAGAGTAGCATCATCACTGAGTAGAGTCGCCACACTCGCTTGGTCATCACCAATGGCTTCTTATATTTGCGGCGAGATAGTAGAAATACCTTTACCATGGCCACGATCGTTACTATCAGAGCTGCCAACGGCGTGATCAACAACTGTGGCGCAAATAGCAAAAAGAAGCATGCCACATCCACAAGTCGCCATGCCCCCGAGATATTCCCCCCGCTTAGCCAACGCCAGTACCGATCGGTCCGATAACTGTTCTGCTGAAACATCTGAAGGTCATATCGAAAGTTATACACCATATAAACGGCGCATATCAAATACAAAATAAAATAAGTATATTCCATTATTAAAAAATATTATGTTTGTCTTTGGGTGGTTCCGGCTCAGTTGCGACTTAGCTCTTCTTTAAAGAAGGTCTGTATAACCGACCTGAACCCGACCGGATTGTCCAAAAAACTATAATGTCCCGCATCCTCAAACACCACCAACCCCGCATCCGGAATGTGCTTCTCCATATACTTACCATCCGATAGCGGTGTCGCTGTGTCTTTAGACCCCCAGATCAGTAGGGTGGAGGCCTTGATACTCGGCATCACATGCTTCAAGTCTTGATTGATACATTTGCTCATCACCGCTCGCATCTTCGGCGTAGATGTGCGATAATCTGCACTCCCCGCTTTGCCTCGCCACCGGTCGATCAGCTCCCCGCCCCGCTTCTTTCCCATCAGTAGCGGAAGCAGACGCTTTGCTGTCTTAAAACTATACACCTTTATATAGTAGCGGAGACTCCGACGAGGCTTGATCCCGGCACCATCCACCAGCACCATCTTCCGAACATCATTCCGCGATGCCATAAGCAAACCGATCCGACCACCAAACGAGTGTCCTATCAAGATCGGCGAGGCGATACCCTGATTGGCGCAAAATTGCTCCACCAAGTCGGTATACTCATAGACGCCCCACACACTCGGCGGTTCGTCGCTATTCCCGTGTCCCGGCAAATCCAGGTTATACACCCGCATGCCACGCTCTAATATGGCGGCTATGCTCCGCACTGTCGTATGGTTGCAGCCCCAGCCATGCATCAGCACCACCGCTGCTCCATCCTCCGGTCCGGTCACCTCATAATGCAACCGAACCCCACATATCTCAATATCAAGTTCCATACAATTAATCAATAAAAACAAACCCCACCCCCATCCAAGAATCAAGAATCTTATCCCGAAGTCCTCGAAACCCCATCCCAAGAGCCAAGAATCTTATCCCGAAGCCCTCGAATCCCCATCCCAAGAGCCAAGAATCCCCATTCAAATGACTCCAACTTACAAAATTACAAATTTTATCCCGATATCCCAATAATTTCCACCCCATATTTCTTAACCCCATCTCCACCCTTCACCCTCCGCCGGCTCTCTTCATAGCCGCCTCCACCCCCGGCGCAGCTTGGTCCTGTCTGAGAGCTTCAGCTCTCCTTCCCCGAAAGCGGGCGCCAGCCCGCTACATTCCTATTTCCTAATTCCTCCATTAGCGCTGCCCATTTTTGCGAGATCACTCCCATCTGATATTCTCGCTGTAGCTTTTCGTATGCCCGCATTCCAAGCTCCTTCAATCTCGGCTCGTCGCCCCAAAGCCCCACGATTGCCTCTTCCAAGGAGTCAATATTAGATGGCTTAAACAAAATTCCAATACTTTCTTGACCGGACCCGATTATCTCTACAAATCCCCCATGTGACGGCCCGATCGTCGGTTTGCCATATTCTGCCACTTCCAGGATGGTCATCGGAAAGCCTTCATACCATCGACTCGCCATCACAAAGAATTTTGAATTTTTATAAAATTCTGCCAATGATTCCCCCGACAAAAAACCGACCATCTCAACGTTCTCCGGCAAGTCCTCTACAAGCTCCGGTTCGCGTACCGAACCCGCAAATTTAAAACGTATCTCCGGATGCCGACGTGCCACCTCAACGATCATATCCACCCCTTTCTCCCGACTGATACGCCCACTATATGCCACATATCCCCCCAAGCTTTCTTTCTCTCCTCTCTCCTTCTCGATCTCCTTTTCTCTCCATTTCTCGTTCTTCGTCTCAATCGTGTTGGGGATCACTATGATCTTCTCTGCCGGATAGCCATAACTGATCAGCTTCTGTCGCTGAAAGTCTGTGATGCAGGCAAACCGATCCACACAGCTCTGATAGTCTTTGCGCCATCGTGATGCCGCATTGCGAAGTGCATATCCGATCGATTTCAGCATCGAGTGCTCGCAGTTGTAGCGAATACATCCCCACTCATTGTGTCTCTCCCGACATATCTCACAAGGTGCATTATCTCGCATAAATAGACCCGTCGGACACATCAACCGAAAGTTGTGTATCGTCATCACCACAGGTATCCCCCGTCGCTTACATTCCCACAACGCCGCAGGAGATATGAATGGGTAGAGGTTGTGCACATTTACCACATCCGGCCGCTCTCGATCTAAAAGCCTACTCATCTCTTTTATCCCCGACCGAGAATAGATACCCGACGCAAAACCGGCGATCTTCCCCCGAAGGCTCTCGCGAGCCCCGGCTGTGGTGCGACGATATTCCGCCACATCATATCCTAAGTCACCATACATCCGTACCATGCGGTCTACCACCGCCTCTTCCCCGGAATACTTCCCATACTCATTATGTACAATCAAGATCTTCATCCGACAAAATCAAATTTATTTATATAAAGAAAACCCAATAAAACTCCCATCCCAAGCCCCGATAAGCCCCATCCCAAGCCCCGATAAGCCCCATCCCAAGTCCCATTAAGAGCCCCATCCCAAGTCCCATTAAGAGCCCCATCCCATTCCATCCGCTAAGTTACAATTTTTTTGCCGATTATCCAACCCGCCTCCACGGTTACCTTCCACCCCGGCGCGGCTTAGTCCTGTGTGAGAGCTTCAGCTCTCCTCGAGCCCGCCCATTTAGCGCGGATTGGTCCTGTGAGCGAGCTTCAGCTCGCCTTCGGCGCGAATCCGTCCCCCGCACGCTCGCTTGCGAGCGAATTCCTATCTCCTATTTCCTAATTGATTTCACCTTTTTTTTGCGTATTTCGGAAAGTTTTTATAATTTAGTCCGTGTAAGTTATTTTTTTTATATGAATCCTACTGATCTGAAACGTAAACTCGCCTCTCTCTGGAAAAATACTTTCCATGATTCCGATGAGTTCATATCTATGCTCTTCGATAATTATTTCAACCCTGAGTTGGCTGAATACGAGGAAGTTAATGGTGATGTGGTCTCCGGACTCATCGGCATCCCTTATAACTTCGGTAACGCCGATTCAAATATCAAAGGTCTTTACCTCTGCGGTCTCGCCACCTCTCCCCAGTTCCGATCAAGAGGTATTATGACCAAACTCCTCTCTCGTATCAATGAGAAGGCCGCTGCTCTCGGGTTTGCTTTCACGTTCCTGATTCCCGCCGATGACGATCTCCGAAAGTTTTATTATGATCGTGATTATGTAAATGCCTTCTATCGCGTTGTCGATAATTATACATCTTTGCATGACTTTAATCTCGATTTCGAGTCGGCTTTATTCGATAATAAGGAGAAGGTGGCTACCCTCAAGCGTAAGTATTTTGCCTCTCTTTCCACCTCTCGACTCACTCCCGGTTGCTGTGATCACGATTCTGTTGAGGGTATTAAGGCTATGATTCGCTCTGTCGAAGATCAGCAAGGTGACCTACAGATTATACATACCGATAAGGATATAGATATTATCATTCACGATTGCCTTATCTCCGGTGGGGAGATCCATTTCGTCACTAATTCGTCCGGAGCTGTTACTGCTGTTGCTTTCGCTTCGGTGTCAGATGCTGTCGTCAGCATCAACAAACTTTTCGCCACCGATATCGCCAGCAAGTATAAGGTGCTCGATGCTGTTAAGAAAAATTGGCCCGATTTTGCAATCCGCCATTTCATCCCTTCTATCGAAATGGATCAGAAGTCTCTCTGGGCTCGCACTTACGGCGCTTTCAAAAATGAACCCCAACAGTCGGGTAGTGCCTCTTCCATCAGTGAGTGTGTTTATTCTCTCGCCGCTCATGCCAAAGTCTATGGTATGGCACGAATTCTCGATCTTTATGAGATTTTAAAATTTCAAGCCAGATATAGGTCTGATCTAAAATATTCGATTCTCGTGAAATCGTCGGATGTCTACACTTTCGACCAAATTACCACCCGCGATGGGGTAGTGAAGGTCAAAAAAATCCCCGTCGACTCCGTTTCTCTTGATCAGTCGCTCGGTGTGATGCCCAAACGTGACATCTGCCAGATCCTATTCCGTCGTCGCGACACCGACAACATGATAACCGAGGCCTTCGGCATCCCATCCATCAATGGTGCCATCTCCCTAATGTTAGACTAAGCAACCCCTCCCCGGTAGACATCCAGCCCGGGTCAGCTTCTCTCTCGCTCTTAACGCATTGATCCACCGATTTTATCGGTGGGTCGTTTTTTTTTTCGCGTCTTGATCCTGTGAAAGAGCATTAGATATCCTTTTCGCCCTTTTCTGCCCTCTTGGTTCTGTGAGAGAGCTTTAGCTCTCCCTGAAATGAGGAAAAAGCCCGCTATTTCTCTATTTCTTGCTCGATTTTGACCCTTTTATATGATGGGTTATATGTCTCTATTATTGATAGTTATCTCTCTTTTGAGTCGATTTTAACGCTCTGACGTTCCGTCGGAGACCTTCGTTCGATAAATTATACGCAAATATGATACCCTCCGTCGATATTTTATTGTCGACCTCTTTTGGCCATCTTTAATGGGGGAGTACTCCCTCTATGCCTCAATCTATCAATTTTGAAAATTGGTCAAATTGGGATATTTTGTTTTTGCATTATCGCTTCAATTTTCCCTGTTTGCATTTTCAAATATGCAATTTTGAATTATTTGACCCGTTTGCATTTACTAATCGTAAATTTAATTCAAATCTGCAAACTGAGACGATCTTTCCGATGTTGCAAATTGCAAATTAAAAATCATAAATTCACAAATAAATGCTATTTAAAATTGCAAAATATAATCATTAACACTTATTAACACGAAACTTAAATAATTGATAATGAATAATATATTAAAAATGATTAAAGCATATTTTAAGAAATAGATGTTTTTTAGTCCAGTCGCTTGTCTCTGATCCCGGTATATAGCTCTTCTATGTATGTATGAGTATGTTAGGTGTATCATCCTATATTCCTCTTTAACTATTATCGGTTCTATTTGAAAACAATGCCGATCTGGTGTTTTTGCTCTTTTTAGTTTGTAATTATTTCTTTTTGTTAATATACATTTGTAATTTACAAATTAAAATGTTATCTTTGTAATCGCAATTACAAATCTAAATCTTGCTTATGGATGTCGATAATGTAGCTATTCGTCTAAAAGGGTTCATTGAGTCTCGTGGCTTGACCCACTCGCAGTTTGCCGATAAGTGCTCTATCCCCCGCCCTACTCTCTCGCAACTGATGAGTGGCCGTAATAAGAAGGTGAGCGATTTGGTGGTAGGACAGATCCATAAGGCCTTTCCGGAACTCTCTGTTCTCTGGCTGCTCTTCGGTGAGGGCGAGATGATCGATGAAGGAACCAAAACTGAGCCTCTTGTCGGTGAAAGGTCGCTTTTTGACGATGAGATTCCTGAATTATCGGGTGTCTCCCCGTCAGATCAGGCTCGTTCGAACGTCAGCGCCTTAAATACCCCTTCTCAATCTATTCAAAATGCTGATTACAAACGAGTTGATTATGAATCGAAATTAGCCGAATTACAAAAGCAAATAGATAAATTACGCGCTAATCCACGTAAAGTGTCCCATATTACCGTCTATTACGACGATTCTACCTTCGAAACCTTCTATCCTCAGACAAGATAGATGGTTGTCGGTTCCTTTACTGATCTTTTTAGATGTTAAGTCTTATAGATGCCAAATAATTTTATTTTGTTCTTTTTGGTACTTTAGTCAATTTCTAAATTCTATTTATACCATGCTAACTAATTCATTCAAAGGTGAATTTTATCCCTTTTTTACCAAAGTTTTAAAAGTATTACTAATAGTGCTTTTATGGTGTAATATTGATGCTTATGCCCAGGAGGCTATTCGCCCTGCTTCTGATGATTTTGCCTCCCCTGTGGTCGACCGTTCCACCGGCTCTGCCACCTTCTCTCTCCTTGCTCCAAATGCAACTTCCGTTTCACTCGTCGGCAATATCCTTCGCAATCAATTTGCCCTCGATTCTCTCGGAAATAAAGTGCATATTCATGAATTAAAAATGAATAAAAATGAGGGCGTCTGGAACGTTACCATTCCCTCTCTCTCTCCTGATATTTATTGCTATAAGTTTGTCGTAGATGGTGTCGAAACCCTCGATCCTCGCAATTCTTACACCATCCGTGATGTGAAGTCGGTGTCGAGTGTCTGCTTCGTTGCCGGTGAGATCGCTGATCTTTATGAAACCCAAAATGTGCCTCACGGCTCGCTTCGTTATATGTGGTATCATTCCGCTTTTCGCGACTCGGATCGCCGTCTGATGGTCTATACTCCTGCCGGATACGAAGCCTCTGATCGCCGTTATCCGGTGCTCTATCTCCTCCATGGAATGGGTGGCGATGAAACTGCTTGGGTGACTCAAGGACATTCCGACAGGATCCTCGACAATTTGATTGCGACCGGAATGGCGAAGGAGATGATCGTAGTTACTCCCAATGGCAATATGTCGAGAGATGCTGCCCCGGGTGATGATACACTTGGTTTTGGCTCCCAACCTGAGTTTTACCTCCCCAACACCATGGATGGGGTATATGAGGAGTATTTCCATGAGATCGTAGATTTTGTTGATGCCAATTTCCGCACTATCCCGTCGCGCGAGGGGCGCGCTGTAGCCGGTCTGTCGATGGGTGGTTTTCATTCCATGATGATCTCGATCAATTACCCTGACCTCTTCGGGGCTGTGGGTATGTTTTCACCTGCCGTTGCCCCTAAAGAGTTTGTTAAGGAGTTGCCGGAGGTGTATAAGGAGCATTTCGAAAAGATCAAGGCGCTGAGCGATCGTGGTCTCAACCCCTTTGTCATGATGATAGGGCGTGAGGACTTCCTTTACGATTCCAACACAGACTTCCGTGCCCGTTTGGACTCTATGGGCATCCCCTACACTTATCTAGAGTCTGATGGTGGTCACGAATGGAGCAATTGGCGTCGATACCTCATCGACTTCCTCCCTCTCCTCTTCAAATAAGTCTTGATGTTCAATTAAGGAACGCGCTCTTAGAGTGCGTTCCTTAAATTTTCTTGTTCAAACAATACAATTCGGTTCAAATAAAAAAAGTGGCTTTTGCCTCCTTTTTTTATTCTTCACTCTTCTTCACACTTATTACTTCGAAGGCTTGGTTGCGCTTATCGCTCTGAGCCTTTCTGTCATCTTTGCCTCTTGTGGATTGTCGCATGGATGCCAGAATTCTATCCCCTCTATCCCGTCGGGAAGGTATTGTTGTTCTACGTAATGATTTGCATAATCATGCGCATATTTATACCCATCATGATAGCCCAATTCTTTCATCAGTTGGGTGGGGGCATTTCGCAAATGCAGGGGCACCGGCAGGTTGCCTGTCTCTTTTACCTTCTCCAAAGCGGTGTCGATGGCCATGTAGGCACTGTTGCTCTTGGGGGAATTTGCCAAGTAGATGGCACATTCGGAAAGTATTATTCTTCCCTCCGGCCAACCTATTTTTGACAATGCGTCAAAAGTGGCATTTGCCAGCAGTAGGGCGTTGGGATTGGCCAGTCCGATATCTTCTGCGGCGAGTATCACCAGGCGTCGTGCGATAAATTTCGGGTCTTCTCCCCCTGCCACCATCCGCGCTAACCAATAGACTGCTGCTTGCGGATCGCTACCCCTCACCGACTTGATGAAGGCGGAGATGATATCGTAGTGCATCTCGCCGTTGCGGTCGTAGGCCGCCGGATTCTCTTGCAGACTCTCGGTTACTCTCTCGTCGCTGATCACCATCTTCTCCCCTTCGGGGGTCGACTGTTCGATAAGATCGAGTATGTTAAGAAGCTTACGAGCATCTCCCCCTGCATAGCGGTAGAGCGCTGTCGTTTCTGCAACCTCCACCTCTCTGCTCGAGAGTATCTCATCCTTGCTCAGGGCCCGATCTAAGAGTTGTTTCATCCCTTCGCTATCTAAGGATTTAAGCGTATATACCTGTGCTCGAGAGAGTAATGGCCTGATTACCTCAAACGATGGATTTTCAGTCGTCGCACCAATCAGCGTCACCACTCCCTTCTCCACTGCCCCCAAGAGCGAGTCTTGTTGCGACTTGTTGAAGCGGTGGATCTCATCGATGAAGAGTATCGGCCTTCCCTTGGTGAAGAGACTTCGGCTGTCGGCCTCGGCACGCTCCAAGGTTTCCCTTACATCTTTTACTCCCGACGTCACCGCCGACAGCGTGTAGAAGGGGGATTCGGTGCAGTTTGCCACAATCTTCGCCAAGGTGGTCTTACCCACTCCCGGTGGTCCCCACAATATGAAGGAGTTGACATGTCCCGCTTCGATCATTTTGCGGATTATGCCATTTTCTCCCACCAAATGCTCTTGCCCGATATAGTCTTCGAGCGAGGTGGGGCGCAACCTCTCTGCCAAGGGTATATTCCTGATATTCATCTCTTTTAACTCTATTTCCGGTTGTCCTTATCGTCTCTTCAGTATCTCGATAATTTCATCGAGGTCAACCTCTGCCAAGGTGCCGACTATGCGGTCGCTGTAGGGGGCAATGCGTTCCGCAGGAAGGGTAGTGGTGAGCCCCACCACGTATGCTCCCGCCGATTTCCCCGCCTTGACACCCTGTGCCGAGTCTTCAAACACCACACAATTCTTCGGCGCCACACCAATCTTATTCGCCCCAAGCAAATAGCCCTCCGGATCAGGCTTCGAGCGACTGATGTCGTTGGCGGTGATGATATGTGCAAAGTGGCTTTCCAAGTCGGGCTGTTCTTCGCGTAGATGCTTCATCTTCAGATTGTTGCTGCTGGTCACAAGCACGGCGTCGATGCCTCGCTCATTCAGCGTTTTAAGCATCTCTGCAGCCCCTGGAAGCATCTCATAGCGCATCTGCTGCTCTTGCTCATTCAGCATGTCGATCACTGCGGAATGTAGCGTCTCCGGATAGTGATTCGACAGAATCTCCGGAAGGGTCTGCCCCTTGATTTTGATGGCGAAGTTCTCCACTCCGGTGGGGTAGCGCCGGTCGATCTCGCTCCATATTCGGGTATACTCCCGCTCGCTGTCGATCAGCACGCCATCCAAGTCAAACAAGACCCCGACTTTGATATTATCATTACATTCTATCATAATATTTTCTTTTCAAAAACGAAGCTCCCATACGGAGCCCCATATCTATCTAACGCCATTTATCCCCTAAAAGTATTTATGAGCGCACTCTTAAGCACTCTTAAGCACTCTTAATCGCTCTTAATTGCTCTTAATTTGCTTTTCTCCTAAATTGTTGGTAACTTTGTAGGTTATTAGACATTATCGCCTAAATCGTGTATAAGGATATAACTCTTCGCATCTCTCCGCGTCTGGCTGCCTCTCACGCCGATCTGCTCGCCGAGGCCGCTCGTGTGGCTCGTGTCTCTCCTCGTGAGATCCACGACCTCTGCATCGTGCGCCGTTCGGTCGACGCTCGCAAGCACCCGGTGATGCTCAACCTATCCCTTCGCCTCGCTTTGGGCGATGACCGCCGTGTCGACCCTATCATCTCTCCCATCTCTTTCTCTCCTGTTCCCACCGATGCCCCGGTTATCATCATCGTCGGTGCCGGACCCGCAGGTCTTTTCGCCGCACTCAAGGCGATTACCCTCGGTTTGCGACCTATCATCTTCGAACGTGGTCGCGATGTCGACGCTCGCCGTCGCGACTTGGCGCAGATCTCTCGCCAAGGGGTCATAAACCCTATATCCAATTATTGCTTCGGCGAGGGGGGTGCAGGTGCTTATAGCGATGGTAAACTCTTCACACGCAGCAAGAAACGAGGTTCGGTGGAGGAAATCCTCCAGATTTTTGTACAACATGGTGCCGACCCTTCAATCCTGGTTGATGCCCACCCCCATATCGGTAGCGATCGTCTACCACATATCATCAAGAGTATACGTCATACCATCATTTCTTGTGGCGGTGAAGTGCATTTTGAAGCACATGTCGACGACATTATCATAGAAGATGGCAAAGCTGTCGGCGTCGTCGTGGCAGGTACTACTCATCGTGCCGACGCTCTTATCCTCGCCACCGGCCATTCTGCCCACGATACCTTCCGAACGCTCCATCAGCGCGGTGTCGCTATCAGCGCCAAGGGTATCGCCGTCGGCGTACGACTTGAGCATCCCCAGCACCTCATCGACTGCATACAGTATCACAACAAGGCGGGACGTGGCGAGTTCCTCCCCGCCGCTGAGTATGCTTTCGTCACCCAAGTCGACGGCCGTGGTGTCTATTCTTTCTGTATGTGCCCCGGTGGGGTGGTGGTCCCCGCTGCTGCTGCCGATGGCGAACTCGTGGTCAATGGTATGTCGGCATCGGCACGCGCCGGACGTTTCGCCAATTCCGGTATGGTGGTCGAGATTCGCCCCGGCGATTTCCCCGAGTTTGCCGATAAGGGTCCCCTCGAGATGCTCGCCCTCCAGGAGTGGCTCGAACACCGCTTCTTCGAGGCGGCCGGCAATTCGATAGTTGCCCCGGCTCAACGTATGCTCGATTTCGTAGAGGGTAGATTATCACCCACCATCCCCGCCACTTCCTACGCCCCCGGAATCCAATCTGCCGATTTCAACACTCTCCTTCCCTCTTTCATTGCCTCGCGTCTCGCCGACGGATTCCGCGAGTTCGGTAGAAAGGCTCGGGGATTCCTCACCAACGATGCCACCATGATAGGTCTCGAGTCGCGCACTTCCTCTCCAATACGTGTCGACCGCGACAACGCCTCTCTCTGCTCTTGCAACATCGCCCGCCTTTTCCCCGCCGGTGAAGGAGCCGGCTATGCCGGGGGAATCGTCTCTGCTGCCATCGACGGCATGCGATGCGCACAAGCAGCCAACGATGCTCTCTCTTCATCCCCCGATATCCCATAACCCCCTCCTCTTCTCACTCTCCCCCCCCTTCTAACAAACATTAAGCAAGTTATGACAATATTAAATATAGAAACTTCCGGCAAGATCTGCTCCGTGGCGATCACCATCGACGGCCAACTTGAGATGCAACTCGACGACTCCGAGGGTATGCAACATGCCAATAAATTGGCTCCCTTCGTCGACCGTTGTATGCAGGAGCTGACTCGCCGCGAGATCCCTCTCGATGCTGTGGCTGTCAGCATCGGCCCCGGCAGTTACACCGGACTTCGCATAGGCCTCTCTCTCGCCAAGGGGCTCGCTTTCAGCCTCGGCATACCTCTGATCGGTGTCGATACCCTCAAGATACTCGCCGTCAAGGCTATGTTCCGTTCGATGGACTGGACTGCCGAGGAGATCCTCGTGCCTATGATCGACGCCCGTCGTATGGAGGTCTTCACCGCCCCCTACGATTTCTCGCTTCGCCCTCTCGCCGAGCCGGGACCTATGATCCTCGACGCCGACTCTTTCCGCGATCTCCTCGATGCCGGCCGTCAACTCTATTTCTTCGGCGACGGCGCTGAGAAGGCTAAGCAGGTTATTTCTCACCCCAACGCTCACTGGATCGAGGGGCTCCTCCCTCAAGCCAAGGATATGCTCGCCCTCTCCGAACTCGCTTTCCGCCGACAAGAGTTCATCGATATCGCATACTCTACCCCTCAATATCTTAAAGCTTACCAGACCACTAAGCCCAAAAATTCGGTGCTCGGTCGCTAACCATTATCTTATAGATTATGCTTCCTTACAACACTGATATGGAACCGGTGCTTCTGCCCGAGTTCGGACGCAATATCCAGCGTCTCGTGGATTATTGTGTCACCATCCCCGATCGCGAGGAGCGCACTGCTTGCGCTTACGCCATCGCCGACACTATGGCGGGGCTTTTCCCCGACCTCGTAGGTGTCAACAATGACTATTCCAAAATCTGGGACCAGATCAACATCATGTCGCGTTTCGAACTCGACATCGATTTCCCCTGCGAGGTGATCACCGCTGAGAAAATGAACCCTTCTCCCCAGCCTCTCCCTTATGGTTCTTCTTCCATCCGTTTCCGCCATTATGGCAAGAATATCGAGAAGATGATCACCGTCGTGGCTGACCTCGATGATGGCGAAGAGAAGGATCTCCTTATCTCTATGATCGCCCACCACATGAAGAAACTCATGATGCAACATAACAAGGAGGGTGTCGATGATGCCAAGATCCTCCGTGATCTCGCTCTCTATTCCGACGGCAAAATCCAACTCGACCCCGACACCTACCTCTTGCACGAGTTCAAAGAAATCCAGCAACCCACGCAGTCGCATAGCAAAAAGAAAAAAAGAAAATGAGCAGCTTTATTGTCGAGGGTGGTCACCCCCTAAGTGGCGAAATTCGTATCAAGGGAGCCAAAAATGAGGCTCTCGAAGTCATCTGTGCCGTGCTCCTTACCCCCGAGAAGGTGGTTATCTCCAACCTCCCTCAGATCTCTGACGTGCGAAATCTTATCTCGCTACTCGCTGATATGGGTGTAAAAGTGAATTATCTTACACCTTCTGAGGTGGAGTTCCAAGCTGACAGTGTCGACCTCTCTTACATCCTCAGTGAGGAGTATCGCCGCAAGTCCGCTTCTTTACGCGGCTCGGTGATGGTGATGGGACCCCTGTTGGCGCGCTTCGGCAAGGCGCTTATGCCTCGTCCGGGGGGCGACAAGATCGGCCGTCGCCGTCTTGATACACATTTTATCGGTTTTCAAAATCTTGGAGCTGTTTTCTCTTACGCCTCCGATTCTCACACCTACACCATCTCTGCTCCCAACGAGGGGCTAAAGGGGTGCTATATGCTCCTCGATGAGGCCTCTGTCACCGGCACTGCCAATATCGTCATGGCTGCCGTCTTGGCGCGTGGGGTCACAACAATATATAATGCCGCTTGCGAACCTTATATCCAGCAACTCTGCCGCATGCTCGTGCGCATGGGAGCTCGTATCGAGGGTATCGGATCCAACCTCCTCTCCATCACAGGCGTCGAAAGCCTCGGCGGTACTCACCATACTCTCCTCCCCGACATGATAGAAGTCGGCAGCTTTATCGGCATGGCTGCCATGACCGGTTCAAACCTCCTCCTAAAAAATGTAGGAATCAACGACCTGGGCATGCTCCCCTCCGCTTTCCAACGTATCGGTATCAACCTCGGCATCGAGGGTGACGATATTCGCATCAATCAGAAGGAGATATATCAGATCGAGGAGTTCATCGATGGCTCTATCATGACCATCGCCGACGCCCCTTGGCCCGGACTATCCCCCGACCTCCTCAGCATCTTCCTCGTTGTCGCTACCCAAGCCAAGGGTTCACTCATCATCCATCAGAAGATGTTTGAGAGCCGCCTCTTCTTCGTAGATAAGTTGCTCGATATGGGCGCTAGGGTGGTGCTCTGCGACCCCCATCGCGCAGTCGTGATCGGTGCCGGTAAGTTCAACGCACTCCGCGCCACCGACATGGTGTCGCCGGATATTCGCGCCGGTATCGCTATGCTAATCGCGGCTCTCGGTGCTAAGGGCACAAGCCGTATCCAGAATATCAACCAGATCGACCGCGGTTATGAAGATATCGAAGGACGACTGAATAAACTCGGTGCCAAAATCCAAAGAGTAGACTAATCCCTCTCTTAATTAACTCAAGCCCGATAAGTCAAATTATGATAAAACGTGAAGATCTTATAGAAATTGGTGAGTTCATCAAAACTCACGGCATCTTAGGAGAATTGAATACTCTCCTCGATGTAGACGAAGATTTCGTCAGAGATGAGTGCCCTTTCATCATCGAAATCGATGGCATTTTCATCCCTTTCTATGCCAATTCGATGCGTTTCAGATCGGCGCACTCTTCACTCATCCATCTACAAGGTGTCAATTCTGATGTCGATGCCAAACAATTCGTCGGCAAAATCATATACGCCCGTCGTAGCGACCTCGTTAAGTATTGGGGTGAGGAGGAACTCGAGGAGGAATTGGATTTTATTGGCTTAACCATTATTGATACCAACCTCGGCACTATCGGAGAAATCGTCGATATTGAGGACTCGACCGAGAATGTCCTCTTCTTGGTCAAGGATTCTTCCGGAAAGATCATCTATATCCCGGCCGTCGATGAGTTTATCGATATCATCGATGATAACACTCACACCGTTACGGTCACCCTCCCCGATGGGCTGGTAGATTTAAACGATTGATATCTTTTATTGTCTAAATAGTATGAGTGAGTTTCAACCCTTCGACGAGCAGGATGCTATAGAATACATCCGCGCCATGATACCTCGTGACATCGCCATCCGCATCGATGACGATGATATCCTGTTTGTGATCGACCATGTCTGGGACTGGTATGAACAGCATGGATTCCTCGATATCTCACTCGACGACGCCGATGACCCCGAAGTCGACCCCGACGCTATCGTCGAGTTCGTCCAAAAATTCGTGGCTCGACGTCGCAACCTCTCCATTACCCCGGAGGATGTCAAACCTATTGTTTTAGCCCAACTCGATTATGAACGCTCTCTCGAAGATTTTTAAATTATATATACCCCTCTCCCTCGCCCTGATTTGCGCCGCAAATGCCGACGCCCAACACCGCGTCACCTACAAAATCGAGGGTGGCAAAGTGCTTAGTTCCGAACAAGCCCCCGAGCAGAATGATTCCCCGGCTGCCGACAATATCACTCCGGCTGCAGCTGAAGGTGTCGACCTCGATGAACTCGAATTCATAGAGATGGTCAACTCCGTTTCTCTCGATGAGAAGTCGGCTGCTCTGATACGCAAATTCCAGGAAAAGGAGGGACGAAATCGCCTCTACAACACCGTCTACAATGCCAAGAACAATTGCATGGTAGAGACCTACCGCAATAAGGAGGTGCTCCTGATCACCATCCCCGCATCCCTGCTCTTCGCACCCAACGACACCATCCTCCGCAGCGATGCTACTAAATTCTTGGCACCGATCAAGCGATATCTGAAGGATCCCGACATGTATAGAGTCCTGATGGTGATGCACACCGACAACACCGGTTCGCAGGCATATCGCGACCATATCACCGAGGCCCGCATTGGCGCCGTAGCCGATTGGTATGAATCGCAAAGCGATTGCGACACATCATTCCTCTTCCCATACGCCTTCGGCGACGATATGCCCCTCAAAGAAAACAACACCATGGCCAATCGCCAAGCCAACCGCCGCCTGGAAATTTACCTCGTCCCCGGCAAAAAAATGCTATCACAAGCCAAAAAGGGTCGTATAGTGTTCTAAGAATAAGAATATTATTAGAGCGCGTTCCTTAATTTTAAGGAACGCGCTCTAAATCTATCATTTGGCGTTTCAATGTGGGGTTGGGCTTTTCACACCTCGCATTGTTCATTATTACCACTTTATGGTTGTAGTGGCATACTTACCATCAGTGTCAATTTCAAATCCTTCCTGTTTATATTCTCTATCTGTATATGCCTTTCTGATACCTTCTTCATTAATTCCGGTTAATTTCCTTTGTGTTCCGGTTGAATTTTTTTTACTCAACGCTTCTATCCTTTTACCATCCTGGTCATATACAGCATACAGGGTGGTATATGTATTTGTGGCAAAATCAAATGAACCCTTGCTGAAATCAGCATTATCTTTCACTTTCATGTGTATTTTGTAGCCGAATGTTGCAGGCAATACAAGACCATTGGCTGTTGCAGTCCATTTTGTTGACGTCATTGTCTCAGTGTGGATTTCACCTTTATCAACGTATGAGATTGTAATATCCAGCAAATCGATCATATCTTGTGATGCTTCAAACTGGTATAGTGCCATTGCTGATTTCGGAGTTTGTCCCTTTACAGGATCATCATCTTCACTACCGCAAGATGTGAATGAGAATGAAACAAGGCTTACTGCAGCAAATACTGCAAATGTTTTGAATAGTTTTTAAAGTCCATGATGAACAAATTTTATGTTAATAATTAGTTATTCTTGTGCAAATTTAAGTTAATTAGTTGTTTTGTGCAAATTTAAGATTTTTTTTAATTTACAAGTGTTGTGACCGCAATAATATTCTAAGTTCCGTGAGCGCACTCTAATTCCTAATTGAGCAATGCTACTATATAGGCGATGTAGCATAGGGTCATTACTCCACCCTCTATTCGGGTTATCTCTCGGTCGCCTATCTTCCAGCCGAATATCCAGAACATCAATGCCGCTCCGGTCATCATTAGCATATCCAAGTTGCCTATGCCTCCCAAGGGTAGGGGAGTGATCACCGCCGACGCTCCCAATACGAAGAGGATGTTGAAAAGACAACTGCCGATCACATTTCCTACGGCTATGCCCGAGTGTCCCTTGATGGCTGCCACCACCGAGGTCGCCAATTCTGGCAACGATGTGCCCACTGCCACTATCGTCAGTCCGACCACTGCCTCGCTGATACCTATCGAGAATGCCAATCGCGATGCATTATCCACAAAGATATCTCCACCCCAGATCAATGCCGCCAATCCACCCCCGATCATTAGCAATGCCCGCCATAGAGGTATTTCTTTCTTGCCGGTTTCTTCCGTTTCTTTAGATTCACTGATCCCTTTCTCCTCAGATGCAGAGTCAGGCACTTTGGTCGCCTGCGAGAAGGTATAGCGCAAGAAGACCATAAAGAAGAGCAGCAACATGATGCCATCTACTCGTGTCACTATATTTTCTCCCCCATCGAGACTTCCCTTATTGCCGGCGGCAAGTAGTGCCACCGACGCCAATACCACGAAGGGTATCTCGCGAGTCAATACGCTCTGCTCGATCCTAATCGGGCGTACCAATGCCACAACTCCCACGATCAGAAGCACATTCGCAATATTGCTTCCAACTACATTACCTATTGCTAACCCGGCACTACCCTTCAGAGCCGACACAAGGCTGATCACCAACTCCGGCGCCGATGTGCCAAATGCCACGATCGTCAATCCGATCACCATCTCGCTCATCCCAAAACGTTTGGCCACTGCCGAACCTCCATCCGTGAGCCAACTTGCCCCATACAAGATCATAGCCAAACTCACCACCAGAAGCAAAATATTCAAGATCACCATATCTCCTAATATAGATTATTGATACTGTTCCCCAAAGTTTCGCTTTGGGGTTCCATGAAATAAGAGCGGTACGCGCTCTTATAGTGCCAGGTCGTAGTTGATACTCATTAATACGAGCTCTGTATCGCTGTCGTTGGGCGATAACTCTTTTGCCCTCTCTGCGTATCCCTTGGCGACAAGATAATATTTCTCTTTTATCTCTTTCCGCTTCTCGACCTCGGCTCCTTCAAGCCTGTTCCAAAGCTCGCGACCTCGCTCGTAGAGCTTCTTCGCTGCCTTGGTCAGCGTCTCGGCATTCGCCCCCTTCAAGTCTGCCGCTTTGCAATAGTCGGCAAGTGCCTTGTCAGGCTCATAGTCCCGCTCATTGATCCATGCCCGCAAGGCATAGAGATGTGACTCGTCGGGATGCAAACCAATCTCCCGATCGGCTATTTCTCGTGCCTCAACTGTCTTCCCATTATCCACCATAGTCGATATCAAACTGCTGATATAGAGAGGATTCTTCGTGCCATATCGACGATATGCCTCTCTGGCCGATGCCTCGATGGCATTCTTTGCCACCGACTCTTTACTCGGATCGCGCATCATGATATTCTTCCATGTGGCAATCTCGAAGATATAACTCCGCTCTTCGCTGATGCCATGCTCGCGTGCCTTCCCCAATGCCACTGCTGCTGCCTCCATCTCGCCGGCAGAGTATGCCCCGATCCCGGCATAGTAATAACTCTTCGCCAAGAGTGAGTCCCGGGTCTCTTTCACACTCTTCGTAGCCCAACTTTGCCTCGGCATCTCCCCATAGATCATAAAACTACGGTAGGCCTCAGGATAATATTTCCGCTTGTTATACATCTCTGCACCATAACGATAATAATCGCTATGGTGCAGGTTAAGACTCTTGGCGATCTCTTTGGAATATCTCACCTTCGCTCGCCCCTTGGCATCGATAGTAGTGTCAAGTTGCAACGCTCGAAGATAATTGTCATAGCCATCGCAGAGCTCGCGATTCATCTCAGCCACATCGGCAAGTTTGTCACCGGGATTGATCTTTCGCTTGGTCTCGCGAATTTCAAAGGCTGAGATCTCTAATTTTCCCGCCACATAATAGGCACGAAGCATGTCGGGACAGGCACTGTCTTGCTTGGCTTCATTTACGAGACGGCGTGACTCTTCAAGTTTGTCGAGCTTCCCGATGCCGGCTGTTGCACGCTTCAGCTCGTTCTGTCCACTCATAGGCAGTATTGCCATGAGTGCAATAATCGCCGTTATTGTTCCTTTTATTAGTCTCATTGTTATGATTCATGCCCGGCAGGGCTATTTTAGAGTCTTAGTAAGTTGTGTTTAGAACTCTACTCCAAGTCGGATGGTGAAGCCATCGAGACTATATGGATCTGCCGGTCTATACGGATTCTTCATCTTCTGAAGCGTATAACCGAGTCCGGCAGTGAATCTCTTCCACTTCACACCCGCTACAGGCGAGAAGTAGATTCCGCCGATGCCATCGATATCGGGTGATCCTCCCAGTCTGATGTCCAAGAAGGAGGTGACAACACCCAGGTTATAGCGACCTTCGACATCGAAATAGATGGGCATTGCCAAACTCTCTACATCCCAATAATAGTGAAGTCCGATACCACCACCCACGAAGAGGTAGGGATTTACCACATAACCATGTGTCGTAGACACTTCAAAGTGGCTTTCACCATGACGAGCGGCACCAATACCCAGGTCCACAGCTCCGCGATATCCGCCGGCATTTGCCATTCCGACACATGCCAAGAGAGCCACTGCTGCAATCAAAATTCTCTTCATACTCATAAGTTTTTAATTTATTTATGTGTTTCTTAATTTTCCACTGTTCCCCAAAATTCCGCTTTGGGGCTTCATATTATTAAAGAGAGCCCGTTGTCGGTTGCGGCGGGCTCTCTTTATAATAGGGTAGGAGTGATTACTTGTTGGGGAAGAAGGTGTCGAGAGCATAGTTGATGCGCTCCAATACATCATCTACGCCACCATTATTCGGATCCATGGCTTGTGCCTTCTCGGCAAATGCCTTGGCTGCCTCGAAGTATTTAACCCTTACCTCCTGGCGCTTCTCGGGCTGGTTGCCTTCGATTGAGTTCCAGATCTCCGATCCGCGGTTGTAGACCTTCTTTGCGGCTCTCTCCAGAATATCGTAGGTGGCACCCTCGAACTCTGCTGCCTTGCGATAATCCTCTACTGCAGCTTCTTCGTCGCCCTTACGCTCTTGGATCCATGCTCTTGTGGAATAGAGACCCGCCTCGTTGGATGTCTTGGCAAGCTGTCCATCGATCAGTGCCAATGCCTCGTCATATTTCTCTTTGTTGACAAGTGATGTGGCAATATTATTGATGAACACCAGGTTCTGGATGCCGAATCTTTCATAACCGGCCTTTGCTATCTCGTCGATCATTGCCTCTGATTCTGCTGCCTTGCTCTCGTCGCGGTTGCTGATGTTCTGCCATGTTGCAATCTCATAGATATAGCTCTGCATATCCTTGATGTTGTTGAGACGTGCTTTCTTCAGTGCCACTGCTGCCTCGGGAAGTTTGTTGCTCGAGTAGGCGCTGATACCGGCATAGTAATATGACAATGCTCTGGTGGTGTCGGCTACGGCTTGGATCTTGCTGTCTGCCCATTCCATGTCCGGCATGTCGCCATAGATCATGAAGGCATTGTAGGCCTCGGGGAAGTATTTCTTCTGGTTGTAGAACTCAGCTGCCGATGCATAATAGGCATCATAACGCTGATTCAGTGTCTTGGTCATATCTTTGTGATATTTGCCACTCTTTCCCTTCTCGTCGGGCACTGCATCTAAGGGCATTGCCTTCATATAGTAGGCATAACCGTTGAGAAGTTCATATCCCATCTCCACCGGATCGACTGCCGGATCTTGTGGATTGATGAGTTTCTTGTTCTCTCTCTGCTTGAAGGCATCAAACTCGATCTTGCCCGCTACATAGTAGGCGTGTGCCTGCTGCTGGGGTGTCCCCTGCTCTGCGATGGCCTGTTGGGCCAAGGTGCGTGCATCTTCGATTTTGTCAAGTTTGCCCGAAAGTTTGGATGCTTGTTCCACTACCGGCTTCTGTGCACTTATGCTTGCTACCGATGCTACGCATAGCGCTAAAGTCAAGATTTTTTTCATAATGGTATCTTTTTTTTGTTGTTAACTTTTTCTCTATGTTGTTTCACTTTTAACTTTTGACCTCTATTAGTGCCGTTGGTTTATTCCTCTGCATTTTCTTCTGCATCGGTCTCAGCCCCTTCGGCAGTGTCGACATCCTCTTCAGGTGTCATCTCTGTCGGGGTAGCACCTTCGACGATATCTTCAGAGTATTCTGCAATCTCCTCTTCGGCGGGGTCGGAGTCTACCTTGCAGACTGAAGCGATGGTGCCGCCGCGCTTGTTGAGGTCGATGAGCTTAACTCCCTGTGTGGCACGACCCATCACTCTGACATCTGCCACAGAGAGTCGAAGTGTGATGCCACTCTGGTTGATGATCATCAGGTCGTTGTTGTCGTTGACATTCTTGATTGCTATCAGGTCGCCGGTCTTCTCGGTGATGTTGATAGTCTTCACACCCTTACCGCCACGGTTGGTGATGCGGTAGTCGTCGAGTGCCGAGCGCTTGCCATAGCCATTGCTCGATACCACCATTACTGTCTCGTCGGGTGCTCCGGTCATGGTGATCATACCGATCACTTCATCACCCTCTTCGAGGGTCATCGCTTTGACACCCTGCGAGATACGTCCCTGGGCGCGTACTCCCTGCTCGTTGAAACGGATGGCTCGCCCACTGCGGTTGGCCATAATGATCTCGCTGTTGCCGTCAGTAAGTCGCACGTCCACCACTTCGTCATCTTCGCGCATCACGATCGCATTCACGCCGATGGAGCGAGGATGGGAGTAGGCGGCAAGTGAGGTCTTCTTGATGAAACCTAACTTCGTGCCGAACACCAAGTTGTGGGTGGCGGTAAATTCCTGGTCGGTCAGATCTTTGACGCGGATGAAGGCATTCACCTTGTCGTCGGCATCGATCTGAAGCAGATTCTGGATTGCGCGTCCTTTCGAGTTCTTTGCCCCCTCGGGTATCTCGTAGACTCTCAGCCAGTAGCAACGTCCCTTCTCGGTGAAGAAGAGCATGTGGTTATGGTTCGTTGCCGGGTAGATGTGTTCGATGAAGTCTTCATCGCGTGTCGAACTGCCCTTGGCACCGACGCCTCCTCTATGTTGGGCGCGGAACTCGCTCAGCGGCGTGCGCTTGATATAGCCCAAGTGGGAGATCGTGATGATCATCGCATCGTCGGCATAGAAGCTCTCGGTGCTGAAGTCGCCCGATTGCAGGTTGATCTTCGTGCGACGCTCGTCGCCATATTTGTCTCTGATCTCCACAAGTTCTTGCTTGATTACTTCGCGAAGTGTGTGATCATTGCTCAAAATTTCATTGTAATAGGCAATAAGATGCATCAATTCGTCATATTCTTGACGCAATTTCTCCATCTCCAAACCGGTGAGCTGACGGAGTCGCATCTCGACGATGGCGCGTGTCTGGATCTCATCGAGTCCGAAACGCTCGGAGAGTCGCTCGCGTGCTTCGTCGGTGGTCTTGCTGCTGCGGATTATGGCGATTACTTCGTCGATATTGTCTGTAGCGATCATCAACCCCTGGAGGATGTGGGCTCGCTCTTCTGCCTTACGAAGTTCATAGCGTGTGCGGCGTGTCACCACCTCGCGACGGTGTCCGACGAATGCCTCCAAGATCTCTTTGAGGTTCAACGTCTGAGGACGTCCATTTACCAGTGCAACGTTGTTGACGCTGAATGAGGTCTGAAGCTGTGTCAACTTGAAGAGCTTGTTCAAGACTACATTGGCGTTGGCATCGCGCTTGATGTCGATCACGATGTTGATCTTGCCGCGCGCCGAGGTGTCGGTGACATCAGCGATGCCGTCGATCTTCTTCTCTTCGGCAAGGGTATGAATCGACTTGACAAGTTCCCCTTTCAGCACGCCGTAGGGAATCTCGGAGATGACGATCATATCGTGGTTGCCATCATTCTCGATCTCTGCCTTGGCGCGGAGGATGATCCTGCCGCGGCCTGTCTCGAAGGCATCTTTTACTCCCTGCATGCCATAGATCTCACCGCCGGTGGGGAAGTCAGGTGCCTTGATATGTTCCATCAGACCCTCGATGCTGATCTCCGGATCGTCGATCAGTGCTATCGAGGCATTCAGCGATTCCGTAAGGTTGTGGGGTGGCATATTCGTAGCCATACCCACTGCGATTCCTGAAGCTCCATTCACCAAGAGGTTGGGTATGCGGGTCGGCAATACTGTCGGCTCCATCAGTGTGTTGTCGAAGTTGGGCATAAAGTCCACAGTCTCTTTGTCGAGATCGCGCAGTAGCTCTTCTCCCATCCTCTCTAATTTCACCTCCGTATAACGCATCGCTGCCGGGGAGTCGCCGTCGATCGATCCAAAGTTGCCCTGACCGAATACCAACGGATAGCGCAACGACCATTCCTGTGCCATTCTTACCATCGTCAGATAGATAGAGGAGTCGCCATGTGGGTGATATTTACCCATCACTTCTCCTACTATTCTCGCCGATTTCTTCGTATCGCCCGAATAGGTGTTGCCCAACTCATTCATGCCAAACAATACTCTGCGATGCACCGGCTTGAAGCCATCTCTTACATCCGGTAGAGCTCGCGACACTATCACCGACATGGAGTAGTCGATGTAGGCACTCTTCATCTCCGATTCTATGTTAATCGGTATTATTCTTTCGTCTACTTGCATTATACTTTTTTTCGGTTTGTTTCTTCTTTTTTAAGCACCCATTTGCCCCTATCCGGAGCATGGCAGTTTAACACACAAAATTACAAAAAATTTATGACTTTTTCCCTATTTTTCGTATAAAAAATAAGCAGATACCATTATCTCAACGGTATCTGCTTGCTTTTCTTTGTTTAGTTACGAGCTTTTTCTTTAATTCTCAGCTTTTATGAGTTATATTCTCAGCTTTTTTATTCCACAGGCTTATAGTCTATGGTCAGCTTTTCGTCGCCTTCATGATAGTCGGCCTTTATCGTGCCCCCTATCTGTGACTCGGCGTTGAGACGCAACATCATCTCGGCAAGTTCATCTTCCAGATATTTCTGGATCGAGCGCTTCAGCGGGCGGGCACCAAAGTTCTTGTCATAGCCCTTGTCGGCGATAAATTTCTTCGCCGCGTCGCTAAGCTCAAGGCGATAACCAAGTTTCTCAACGCGTACCATAAATTCGCGAAGCTCGATGTCGATGATCTTGGAGATGCTCTCGTAGTCGAGGGGATCGAACATGATGATGTCGTCGATACGGTTCAGGAACTCGGGTGAGAAGGCGCGGTTCAATGCCTTGGAGATCACGCTGTGTCCCTGTTCTTTGCTCACTTCGCCGGAGTTGAAGCCGACTCCGCCTCCAAATTCTTTGAGTTGTCGGGAGCCGACGTTGCTCGTCATGATCAAGATGGTGTTCTTGAAGTCTATCTTCCGACCTAAGGAGTCGGTGAGACGCCCTTCGTCCATAACTTGCAGCAATAGATTGAACACATCGGGGTGTGCCTTTTCGATCTCGTCGAGCAGTACCACGCTATAGGGCTTCCTTCTCACTTTCTCGGTGAGTTGTCCACCCTCTTCGTAGCCGACATATCCCGGAGGTGCTCCCACCAAGCGTGATACGCTGAATTTCTCCATAAATTCACTCATATCGACCCTCAGCAAGGAGTCGGTGGAGTCGAACATATATTCCGCCAATTTCTTGGCAAGAAGTGTCTTACCTACGCCCGTGGGACCTAAGAACATGAACACGCCGATAGGCTTGTTGGGGTCTTTCAAGCCGATGCGGTTGCGCTGGATGGCTTTCACCACCTTCCGGATGGCTTCGTCTTGACCGATGACACACCCCTTGAGGCTCTCGCCCATCTTCAGCAGTCGAACTCCTTCGGCTTGTGCGATGCGCTGCGTCGGTACTCCCGTCATCAGTGCAACTACCTCTGCCACTTTCTCGGCATCCACCACCTGGCGCTCGCTGTTAAGTCCCTCTTCCCATTCTTTCTTGGCTTGGTCTAATTCCTCTTTGGCTTTCAGAACTTCGTCGCGAAGTGAGGCCGCACGCTCGTAGTCCTGTGCCTTGGCTGCCGCCAATTTCTCTTGGGTCAGTTCGTCTACTCGCTTCTCAAGATTGTCGATCGCTTCGGGCACCACGATATTGGTGATATGTACGCGGCTCCCGGCCTCGTCGAGTGCATCCAAAGCCTTGTCGGGGAAGGTGCGGTCGCTGACATAGCGCTCGGTCAGCGATACACATGCCTCCAAGGCCTCTTCGGTATAAGTCACGTTGTGGTGATCTTCATATTTGCTCTTGACTTGTCGCAAGATCTCTAAGGTCTCTTCAGGTGTCGTCGGATCGACGATTACTTTCTGGAAGCGTCGCTCTAATGCTCCATCTTTCTCGATGTTCTGTCGATATTCGTCGAGCGTGGTCGCTCCGATGCATTGGATTTCTCCTCTCGCCAATGCCGGCTTCAATATGTTGGCGGCATCCATCGATCCGCTTGTGTTGCCGGCTCCCACGATCGTGTGCAACTCGTCGATGAAGAGGATGATGTCTTTGTTCTTCGAAAGCTCGTCGAGCACTGCCTTGATGCGCTCTTCGAATTGACCGCGGAATTTGGTGCCTGCCACCATCGACGCCATGTCTAACCCGATCACGCGCTTGTCGAAGAGTACGCGCGACACTTTGCGCTGCACGATGCGCAGTGCCAATCCCTCGACGATAGCCGATTTGCCGACTCCCGGCTCGCCGATCAGCACAGGATTGTTCTTCTTGCGTCGAGACAAAATCTGTGCCAGTCGCTCGATCTCTTTCTCTCGACCCACCACAGGATCCAGGTTGCCCTCGGACGCCGCTTTGGTCATGTCATAGCCATATTTGTCGAGCGCCGGTGTATCGCTGCCTTTGCCTCGCTGTGAACGAGTTCTTATGCCCGTTCCTCCCTGTCCTGACCCCTCGGGGCGATTGCCCGGCTCTCCATCCGGTTTGCCTTCTTCTTCGAAGAGTAGATCGTCTTGGTCATCGTCAGATTTCATGTCGCTCGGCATTTCTCCAATGTTGATGCCCTGAATGGTGATGTTGAAGTTGAAGTATTCCTCTTTGATGTGACGCAGTATCTCGGAATCCATGCCATTTTTGTCGTTGACAAGTGCCATGAAGAGGTGCTCGCTGCCGATTACTCGCATATTCATCTTGCGTGCCTCGGAGGTGGCAAGCTGTAGAAACCTCACCCCGGAGAGGGTGATGGCATATTTCTCGTCGAAGAGGGTAGTGGTGTCTTGTGGCTCCGGCTGTTGCCTGAGTGCTTCCTCTATCTCTTCGATCACTTTGTCGATATCTACATTGACCCGACTTATGATCTTGTATGCCACGCCGTCGCGGTCACGAAGTGCCGCTAACATAAAGTGTTCGGGCATGATCACTCGAGATCCCGTGCGCTTAGCCTCTTCCAAGGCAAGCTCAAGTACGGGCAAAAATTGCTTTGAATAGTCGTTGCTCATCTATTTTGGATGTTTGTTTCTCCCTTTACACCGCAAATGTCGTGCCAATTTTGAAAAATCACCCTGTTTTTTCTCCTTTTATATATTTTTTTGCTATTTAGTGACGTTTTTGTCTCTATTTTTTTGTGACATTCTCACCATGCTGTTGGCCGTTAGAGCGCGTTTTAACGCGCTCTTATACCATGCTCGCTATCCGGTAGGTGATCCATGCCAGGATCCATGCCAATCCGGTGTTGTAGAGGATCGCGAAGAGTGTGTAACCCCAACTCTCGGTCTCGCGCTTGATGGCCGCTAAGGTCGCTATACAGGGGAAGTAGAGCAACACGAAGACCATGAACGCCATGGCGGATGCCGCCGTGAAGGGGGCCTTGCCTGTCACTTGCGACGGAGTCTGAAGTCGCTTTACAAGCGATTCGGAGGAGTCTTCGCCTCCATATAGCACTCCCAAGGTGGAGACCACGGTCTCTTTGGCTGCCGCGCCTGCCATTAGTGACACACTTGTCTGCCATTCGAAACCAAGTGGACGAACTGTCGGCTCGATTGCTTTACCGATGCGACCCAAGATGGAGTGCTCTTGCTGATATTCCGATGTGGCGATGGCGTCAAGTTCTTCAGGTGTGGGTGGGACTTCGATCGCAGCCATCTCTTTGGCGATGTTGGCTCGATAGTCGGCAGGAATGTCGCCTATGTCGTAGTGGGGAAAGTAACTGAGTGCCCAAATGATGATCGATGCCACCAGGATCAAGCCTCCCATCTTGCGAAGATATTGATCGGCTTTGCTCCACATATTGCGCATCGTAGCCTTCAACGTCGGTACGCGGTAGGGGGGAAGCTCCATCACGAAGGGGGTCTCATCTTTCTTGAACCATACCTTGCGCATAAGTCGCGCCGTCAACGCCGCCACCAGGATACCTAAAAGGTAGAGCCCAACGAAGACCACCGCACCATATTGCGGGAAGAATGCTCCGGCCAGTAGGACGTAGATCGGAATTCGAGCCGAACAACTCATGAAGGGATTGATCAGTATGGTGATAAGTCGACTCGATTTGCTCTCGATGATGCGTGTCGACATCACAGCCGGAACGTTACACCCGAATCCCATGATCATCGGTATGAAGGATTTGCCATGTAGCCCCATCTTGTGCATCAGACGGTCCATGATGAAGGCAACTCGCGCCATATAGCCGGAGTCTTCCATAAAGCTGATGAAAGCGTAGAGTATCAAGATATTGGGCAGGAACACTATCACTCCTCCCACACCCCCGATCACTCCATCCAAGAGCATATCTTTCAGTGGGCCGTCGCTCAGCACGCGGTCGAGCATCCCGGAGATCCATCCCACCAATGATTCGATCCATCCCATCGGATAACTCCCCAATTTGAATGTAGCCCAGAACATCAGCCACATCGCAGCTATGAAGAGGGGAAATCCGAAGAGCTTGCTTGTCACTACGGCGTCGATCAGCTTGGTGTTGTCTTTATGGCGCTCTTCACCTCCGCTCATCGTCTCGCGGAGTGCTCCCTGCACGAAGCCATATTTGTCGGCCGAGATCGCCGAGGCCACATCTTCGTTGATGCTCGCCGAGATCTTGCCCTCTTCTTCGCGTCGCATCTCTTCCCAGCGTGGATAGGAGGGGTTGTCGCGGAGGGTGGATTCGATCTCCGGATCATGTTCCAGATATTTTATCGCCATGAAACGGGGCGATATATGCTCGGTGACGCTCGGGTCGCTCTTGAACTCTCGATTCATCCTCCCCACTGCCGATTCGATCACAGGATTCATGCGGATATGGATGTGGCGTGTCACCGGGTTGCGCATTTCATACACTTCGATCACTCGCTCCAGAAGATCTTCGACACCCCAGCCGGTTGCAGCTATCGTCGGTACGATTGGCACGCCCAACATCTTGCCAAGGGAGTCATGGTCTAACTGTATGCCCGATTTCTTTAACTCGTCATACATGTTCAGACACATCACCATAGGCAGGTTCAGGTCGATCAATTCGGTTGTGAGGTAGAGGTTGCGCTCCATGTTCGAGGAGACTACTACGTTGATGATCACGTCGGGGGTCTCTTGTCGCAGATAGCGCATCACATAGAGCTCTTCGGGGGAGTAGGCTGAGAGGGAATAAGTGCCCGGCAGGTCGACAATATTGATATGATACCCATGATATCGGATATGTCCCTCTTTGGCCCCTACGGTCACTCCGGCATAGTTGCCCACATGTTCGCGGGCCCCCGACACATGGTTGAACAGTGAGGTCTTGCCGCAGTTGGGGTTGCCGATCAGCGCAACGTTGATGATCTTGTCGAGGCGTAGACGCACCGGCACATTACATTCATCATTCTCTGCCACTTCCGGCAGGTTCTCCGCATTTTCTTCCCGGTTTTGCCAGTCTTCGAGTAGCTCGACTTCGATCAGGTTCGCCTCGGCGCGCCGCAACGACACCTCATAGCCCATTAAGGCATATTTCACAGGGTCTTGGAGTGGCGCATTCAACACTACCTTTATCTCGCGTCCTCTTACGAATCCCATCTCCATCACCCTCTTGCGGAAGGCGCCATGTCCCAATACTTTGGTTATAACGCCGGTCTGTCCCGGCTTTAATTCCGACAACTGCATAATTCCTATAATTTTAGCATGCGCACCATAACATACGCCCTATAAAAGCGCCATGTAACAAAAACGCACAACAATACAAAATTACACACTATAATCCCCACAACCAAATTTTCCACCCTCTTTTTTTAAGGAACGCGCTCTAAAAAAGTCCACCCTCGCTTTGTCCATAGACTATTCTCCACATCCCCCCAAAATAAAAGCGTCAGAAATCTACGGATAAATTTTGTTTTTGCCGTAGTTTTCTGACGCTTGGGCTATGTGTCGGCTTTGATGCGGACCGATATTTTATTTAGATTCTGCCGGCTTGTTAGATTCTGCCGGCTTGGCGGCTGATTTTAGGTGCTTGTCGAGGAAGCGGAAGAAGGTGCGCTGCCATAAAATCGCATTCTGTGGCTTTAATACCCAGTGATTCTCGTCGGGGAAGACGAGCATCTCTGCATCCAATCCGCGCATCTTCGCTGCGTTGAACGCCATCATGCCTTGTGAGGCCAAAATGCGATAGTCAAGCTCGCCAACGGTGATCAGCATCGGTGCCTCCCAGCGATCCACATAGCGGTGGGGCGAGTTGGCGTAGGTGCGCTGTGCCACTGCATTCTCTTTGTCCCAATAGGGGCCGCCAAGATCGAAGTCGGCAAACCACATTTCTTCCGTCTCAAGATATTGTGACTCTACGTTGAAGATGCCGGCATGTGCTACAAGGGCTGCATAGCGACCATCATTGTGTCCTGCCAACCAATATACCGAGAATCCACCATAGCTGGCGCCGATGGCTCCTACATGTTCGGCATCTACGTAGGGTCGCGATTTGATATAGTCGGTGGCGGCATAGTAGTCTTGCATGTTCTGACCACCATAATCGCCCGAGATCTCGCGATTCCATTCCGTGCCGAAACCGGGTACGCCATGTCGGTTGGGCGCTATCACGATATAGCCGTGGGCTGCCATAATCATAAAGTTCCATCGATAGCTCCAGAACTGGCTCACTGCTTGCTGTGGCCCACCCTGGCAGTAGAGGATTGCCGGATATTTCTTGTTAGGATCAAAGTCGGGGGGGAGGATCTCCCAGCAGGTCATCTCTTTGCCATCGGTGGTCGGCACGATTACCTTCTTCACTTCGCCAAGCTTCAGCTGGTCGAGAAGTCCTTTATTAGCAGTGGTGAGTTGCTTTACACCCTGCTTGTTGACGGCATACACCTCATTGGGCTCACGCATGGAGTGGCGCAAGGTGATGGCATTCTCATTGTCAATCGGAGTGACGGTGGCATAGTCATACTGCCCGGCGGCGATGGTGTCGATACGACAGTCGTTGACATCAATCGTAAACACCGGCTCTGTGCCCTGGTAGTATCCGGTGAACCATATCTTCTTGCCATCCTTACCCCAGGAGATATTCTCGGGCCAATAGTCCCAATTTTCAGTTAGATCGCGGCTCTGACGTGTCGACATATCCATCACCATCAGACGCTTCTTATCGCTCTCATACTTGGCGGTGGGCATCGATAGCCATGCCAAGCTCTTGCCGTCGGGCGAGAACACCGGGTCGGTGTCATAGCCGGGAAACCCTTCGCCCGTGAGCTGCTCGGTCTTGCCGCTTGCCAAATCATAGAGATAGAGGTTGGAGTCGGTGGAGAAAACATAGTCTTTACCCTTCAGCTTGCGGCTGACATATACCAGCTGCTTGCTGTCGGGAGTCCAAGCGAATGACTCGGCGCCACCGAAGGGTCGCATCGGACACTCGTAAGGCTCGTCGGTCATGATATCCTTACCCTCTTTTACCTTATTGCCTTCGATCTCTGCCAAGAAGGGATGGGGTATCTTGCTCACCCATTCATCCCAATGCTTGTAGCCAAGGTCGTCGATCACTTTTCCCGTAGTCTTCGGAAGATCTTTGTAGAGCTCTTCATCAGGCTTGTGGAAGTCGTCGATGGCTGAGGAGTAGATCACATGCTTACCGTCGGGACTGATCTTGAAGCTCTCGATGCCGCGAGATTCGGAGCTCATCTTCTGCTCGCCGCTGCCGTCGGCCTTGATGCTATAGATCTGCATCGTCTCGCTCTCTTTGTCCATACGCAGGAAGGCGATACGCTCGCCATTCTCGATCCATTGTAGATTCGACTCGGAGCCTGCTGTCTTGGTGAGACGTTTCATTTCGCCACCCTCGGCCGTGATGAGATAGATCTCTGCATTGCCCTTGTTCTCTGCTATGTCTTCATAGCTCATGGTCAGTGCTATCTGCTTGCCATCGGGTGAGGGTACTGCCTCTGTGATGCGTCCGAAGGCTTCCAGCACTTCAGGAGTCAGCATCCCATCCTCTACCTTTACTTCAGGTTTCTCGATGATTTTCTCTTGTTCGCCCGTCCCGGAGCATCCACTCAAGACCATGGGCATTAACATTGCACACATTGTCAGATTTGTCTTGTTCATAATCTCTTCGTGTCTTTTTAATGATATTATTTTTTATGATTAGAGTTTTTATTTTTTTTCCATGTTCGTCCGGCATCCCGGCGATTGCCTCTCTCCGGCTTGTTGCCATAGAGGGCTTCGACCAGATCGGGACGGCGCATCTTCCTCAGTTCGGCGATGATCTCCGCACGACACTCCGGCTTCCACCAGAAGAAAAATTGCCGCTGTGCCAATTTCTCGCGCTCTCCGCGGGCAGTATACATCTTCTCCCCGGTGTAGGGATGATAGCCGGTGTAGTAGATCTCCGTAGCGACCGTCATTGGTGTCGGTGTAAAATCTTGCACTTGTTCGAGCTGAAAGTTCAATCCCTTGGTGATGGCGGCAAGTTCCGCCATGTGCTCTTCGCGACATCCCGGATGCGAGGAGATGAAGTAGGGGATGAGTTGCTGGCGCAATCCCTCTTCGGCATTGACACGGTCGAAGATGCGCTTGAATTTGCGAAATTGCTCGAAACTCGGCTTGCGCATACATGCCAAGACTTCGTCGGCAGTGTGCTCGGGTGCAACCTTAAGTCGCCCGCTCACATGGCGCGCTATCAACTCGTGGATGTATTCTCGGTTGACGGCATCGACTGACGTGTCGCCACTCGGATGCATGGCGAGATCATAACGTACACCGCTACCGATAAATGATTTTTTTACCCCCGGCATTGCATCCACCATCCGATATACTTCCATGAGTCGACTATGGTCGTTGTCGAGGTTGGGACAGGGCTTGGGATGAAGACAGGAGGGACGAACACAACGACTGCATATACCACGGTCTTTACCTCCCATGCCATACATATTGGCTGAGGGCCCTCCCAAGTCGGAGATATAACCCTTGAAGTCATCCATGCGGGTGACTTGACCCACCTCCCGGGCTATCGATTCTTTCGATCGAGAGGCAATAAATTTCCCTTGATGGGCTGATATCGTGCAGAAGGCGCATCCGCCGAAGCATCCGCGGTGCATGCACACCGAGTGACGGATCATCTCGTAGGCGGGGATCACCTTCCCTTTGTAGCGAGGGTGGGGGAGGCGTGTGTAGGGGAGGTCGAACGTGGAGTCTATCTCTTCGGTGGTCATCGGCGGATACATAGGGTTGATCTTGACCCTATCCCCTTTAGCCTCTTGCCAGATCACTCTCCCCTCATATTTGTTCGATTCTTCTTCGACATGGCGGAAGTTGAGCGCTTGCAGTTTCTTGTTCTTCAGGCATGCTTCGTAGGAGTGGAGCACGATATCTCCCTCTTGAGGCTCTTCGTAGCTCAGAAAGGCGGTCTGGAGCACGTCGGTGATCTCGCCGATCTTCTCCCCATGCTCTATGCGGCGTGCCAAGGCGAGCATCGTCCGCTCTCCCATGCCATAGCACACCATGTCGGCTGCCGATTCGCAGAGTATCGAGGGGCGCAACCGATCTTCCCAATAGTCATAATGTGCCACGCGACGTAGGGAGGCTTCGATGCCTCCGGCTATCACAGGCACGTCGGGATAAAGCTCTTTCAATATACGGCTATAGACGATGGTCGGCATATCGGGGCGCATGCCATGTCTTCCCCCTGCCGTGTAGGCATCGTCGTGTCGCAAACGCCGATTGGCGGTGTAGTGATTCACCATCGAATCCATTGCTCCGGCGGTGACACCGAAGAAGAGACGGGGCTCTCCAAGCTTGCGGAAGTCGCGCAGGTCATCACGCCAATTGGGTTGAGGTACTATCGCCACGCGGTAGCCGGCTCGCTGCAATACTCTGCCGATCACCGACGCGCCAAACGATGGATGGTCGATATAGGCATCCCCGGTGAAGAGGATGATGTCGGCTCGATCCCAGCCCTGCATCGCCATCTCTTCGCGTGTGGTCGGTAGAAAGTCACTCTTTAATGCCATAATCTGTTGTCCTCTATATCTTATTTATCATCTTGCTCGCCATTCTCTCCTCTCTCTCTCGACTCTTTTATCTCGGTGAGTCGCACCAGCTCGTCGCGAAGTTGTGCCGCTTCGATGAAGTCGGTGCGCTTGGCTGCTGCCACCATCCGACTCTTCAGGTTGTCGATCTGATGTTTGATCTCATCTATGGTCATATATTCGAGCACCGGATCGGCTGCATACATATTGCACTGCTCTTCTTCTATATAGGGACGCCGAGCAGAGGCCGCAGTCGGGGGCTCCGGGTCGATAGTCATACGCTCGCGAGCGATCTTCTTGCCTCGCATACTCATACCCTCTTTCGGCTCGTAGAGGTCTAATAGGTCGTTGCCTCCCTCTTTGATGATCGGTGTGGGGGTGATGTGATGCTCTTCGTTATAGCGCATCTGCTTGGCGCGACGTCGCTCCGTCTCGTCGATGGTCCGCTGCATGGAGTCGGTCACCTTGTCGGCATACATTATCACCTTGCCATGAACATTGCGAGCAGCTCGTCCCGCCGTCTGTGTCAGCGACCGGTGATTGCGCAAGAAGCCCTCTTTGTCAGCATCAAGTATCGCCACAAGACTCACCTGCGGCAAGTCAAGTCCCTCTCTCAGAAGGTTGACTCCCACCAAGACATCATAGAGCCCTTCTCGCAAATCTTCGAGGATGCGGATGCGGTCGAGCGTGTCGACATCGCTATGGATATAGGCGGAGTTGATGCCCCATTTCCCAAGATGAGTATTGAGCTCTTCTGCCATACGCTTGGTCAGCGTCGTCACCAAGGTGCGCTCATCCCGCTCGATGCGCAGGCGTATCTCTTCCATCAGATCGTCAATCTGATTCTGGGTCGGGCGTACCTCAATCTCCGGATCGAGCAGACCGGTCGGACGGATCACTTGCTCTGTAAATATACCCTCCGTCTGCTGCATCTCATAGTTGCCGGGGGTGGCACTTACATAGATCACTTGCGGTGTAAGCCCCTCGAATTCTTCAAATTTCAAAGGACGATTGTCGATCGCTGCCGGCAGACGGAACCCATATTCCACCAAGTTCATCTTGCGCGACAGGTCGCCACCATTCATGCCCCGAAGCTGCGGCACTGTCACATGACTCTCGTCGATAATCGTCAGAAAATCCTTCGGAAAATAGTCCAAGAGGCAGAAGGGACGCATACCCGGCTCGCGCCCGTCGAAGTATCGAGAGTAGTTCTCGATGCCGCTGCAATGTCCCAATTCTTTGATCATCTCCACGTCGTAGGTCACACGCTCGCGAAGTCGCTCAGCCTCGAGGATCCTACCCTCCCGCCTGAAAAACTCACACTGAGCCCCCAGATCCAACGTGATCTGATCGATAGCCTGCATGGTTCGCTCTTTCGACGCCACAAAGATATTGGCAGGGTAGATCTTGAAGCCCTCAAGTCTCGTGATCACTCCGCCGCTCTCCGGGTCGATGGTCTGTATGCTCTCGATCTCGTCGCCCCAGAACACTACACGAAGCTGGATCTCTTCGAACGACAACATAATGTCGACCGTGTCTCCCTTGACACGAAACTGCCCATTGCCAAGCTCCGTCTCCGTGCGGCTATAGAGAGAGTCTACCAACTTGCGGAGAAAGGCATTGCGGCTGATGGTCTCTCCTACTGAGATCTCAATCACAGTCTGTGAGAAATCCTCCGGATTCCCCATACCATAAATACAACTCACCGACGACACCACCACAACATCGCGACGCCCCGATAGCAGGGCTGCAACTGTCGAGAGTCGCAACTTATCGATCTGTGAATTGATCATCAGATCCTTCTCTATATACTTATCCGAACCGGGTATATATGCCTCCGGCTGGTAATAATCATAATAACTTACGAAATACTGCACCGAATTTTCCGGAAAGAAATTCTTGAACTCCGAATAGAGCTGCGCTGCCAGGGTCTTATTGTGCGACAAAATCAGAGTCGGACGTTTCACCCGCTCTATCACGTTAGCCATCGTAAACGTCTTGCCGCTACCCGTCACGCCGAGCAGTGTCTGATATGGTTGTCCCGACAATACGCCGCGCGACAACTCTTCGATTGCCTCCGGCTGATCTCCCGTAGGCAAATATTTAGATGTCAACTTAAAATCCATAACTCGCAAATATAACCATTCTTCCCCACCTATCAAAATCCAAACCCAAAAATCCACCCCTCAGACCCCATTTTTTTAAGGAACGCGTTCTAAAATTTTGTTTTCCCAAGTTTTTGGATTAACTTCCCGAGTTTGGGAGTTTGTACACATAATAATCGGACACTCAATAACTTATGAG
>OBLI01000211.1_pt1 | contig 65098 bp, 101 predicted proteins | sample 1519701 | NCBI WGS metagenome assembly OBLI01 (sample SAMEA3663005, study PRJEB22513) | pig gut metagenome | biome: pig gut; feature: pig-associated habitat; material: faeces | place: France | collected 2012
AAAAGGTACAACATATCCGAATAAGGCACAGCACACCCCTAATTACTGATTGCTTCACAAAACCGAGGAACAGAGAGCGAGGAGTTACAGTATGTTACACTTTGAATTTAAAAATTGGGCCGAACAAAAAATGACACTGTCCCTCGCGCCGCCCGCCGAGTCGCAAAAACTTTTACCTACCCCCTTCTCTGTCAAGTGATTTTTTTCTTATGACTAATAATCGACGACTAACGCCACACGCCAAGCGACTCGATTCGCCTTCTTTAATTCGAATCGCTTAGACTCGGCTCTATCCCTAGCATACAGGCGAATCACACACGCCGAGTCGTTTGCTCTTATCTACATGTTTCTTATTTTTTCTTATATGTTGCTTATTGCGTAAAGTTATACACTCTAAGAAAGTTTATGCTTGACACGTGCGACTCGGCGTAAATCCTCAATCCTTTAGTTTTTATATATAAGAATATTATTTACGTTATTCTTATTATTTTTTTTAATATTTTAAGCTTGATTTTTAATAAAATAAATGTTATATATTAGTTATGAAAAGGAAAAAAGGCAAAAGCCGAAAAAACCTTTAGTTATAATAAATTGTTAATAAGAAAAGATATAGCCCGTGCGGGTAGGCACGGGACGGAGTCAAGCGGTTAACTCCGGCGTGTATTTTAACAATGTGCCCGAAGTGGTTTAAATTCCACTAACGCTAAAACAAACCGCTTCTATATTATGCCGGCAAAGCCGACACCTCAAAGAAAAAATTTTATTATAATAACTAAACTTTATAAAAATACTAGTAAAAATTGTATTCTTATATAATAAACTAAAGGAGAAAAAAATGACTGATAATACTTTAAATAAACTGGTTGTAAATGCTACAATAAAATGCGAATCATATACGCAAAACGCCGTTGCTTCTTATGTTATTTTTTTGAAAGTTAACGGAGTCGACGCTGTGAAAGATTTACGCAAAACTCTAAAAGAAGGTAAAGCCTTGACAGATGAAAATAAAGGCGCAGTAAACAAAAGAATCAAAACTGCGGTTGCTATTTTGACAGACAAGGCAGAAGATATCGCAAACGCCTTTACAAACGCAGAAAACGACTATAAAAAAGCCTTGCAAACAATCGCCGACTTGATAAAGGCAAACAGCTGGACTTATTATAATCTTGTACAAGAAAAGGCTAAAGTTCAGAGTCCTAAAGACTCCAACGCCAAAGCAGTTGACGCCTTTAAACAGTTTTACAAATTCTTAACCGACTCAGAAACAAGCGAATTGATGTTGGAATTATTGGCAAATAATGGGTTTGTTTTAACACAGAAACAAGAGACAAAAAAGGCGGCTTAAAATGAATACTAATTTAATACCGGCGCTAGTTATAATCGGCGCCTTATTATCAATCTTGGTTATTTGGTTTGGATTCGATAGAGAAATGACAAGGGGAGTCTATGTTGAATATGTACAAAATCAAGATTATGAAAAAACTATAAATGAATGTGTATTTAAAATAAATTGTGATTATTATAACGATTTGTTACACAAATAAAAAAGACGGGGACTCGGTTCAAAAAAGCCGAGTCCCTAAGGACTCAAAATATAAAAATTAAAACTTTTTATATATAATATAAAACATAAAGGAACAAAAAAATGAAATTTAAAACGACTAGAAAACAAATGTGCGACTGTTCATTCTGTATTATAAGTTTTCCATATTGTGACATTCAAAACATTGAGAGATATTTAAATCCGATTGCATATACTTCGGGTGTTTATGGCTGGAATTGCGATATTTATGAGCCTACATCGTATAATATACACTTTACGACTGGTTATAGACCGTTTGAATATTATTATAATTCTGAAGCCAAAAAACTAGGTTCTATAATCAAAGAAAAGATTTTGAAATTAGAAGAAAATCTAAATTCAAAAGATTCAGAGGTGAGTAAATTACCTTTTCTGGAAGCGCAAAACTACGTACAAGGTAAAATTTTCGAGATTATACACGATTCATATAAGGAGATTCAAAAATGATTTATACATTGTCGAATTCAAACAACAAAGCGCGAGTCCTCAAGGACTCAGAAGGAGATGAATTTTTATATTCATACGACACACCTGTTTTACTCAACCACAACGGTAAATTATACCGCCTTTGGAACGGCTGGAGCGCAACGACAGGACGCCATATTAAGGAATATTGCGGATTAAACAAGAATAATATTTAGAATTAGAATACAAGTGATTCGATTCTAAATTCAAAAACAAATGAATCGGATTCGATTCTAAATTTAATAACAAATCGGAGTATCAAAAAATGAAAGCCAAAGAGATAATTGAAAAACTGGAGTCCTTAAAGACTCCTCGTTCAGCTTGGAAAAAAGGTGTTTTACATTACGCCTTTTTTATTATGAGTAAATTCGAATGGGAAACAGAAATCGAATCGGAAACCACTCTATTGAACGGTGCTAAGGATTGGAAGCAAGCTTCTTGTTCTGGATGCTTTTATGTAAATGATGAAGTTATTGCTCTAACTCTTTGTAATAACAGCGAATTACGAATGACTCGTGACGGAAAGCGAAGACCGAATCGGGACGAAATGTGGCTCGATGTTCAAGCTCGGGCTTTGTTCCAAGCCTCTCAACTTATTTTGTCTATAATGAAAAATCAATAAAAATCTCAAAAAACCTCGAAAATCAAAGAATCGGGATTTTTTGACCGTGGAGTGGGTGATTCGATTTTTAGGCTATACTCTATGCTCAAAAATCGAATTGCACATTCTACGCGGCTAAAATCGCCTCCTATGACGATTTAGGGGGTGGAGATTTTGGGGGGAGTTTACATAAATCCAATAAGGAAATTACCCTAATTTAAAAATAATATCGAGAATATTAACAGGTGTCACTCAAAATAATATTCTTGATATTAAAATTTGATTTTGAAAATAAAGTTAATATTTTGGGTATTATTTTCAAAAAGGGTAAAAAAGTCGAAGCTACATGCCTAAGCGCTTGTATTTACATTGAAATGTGAGTTGCGAAAAACGAATGCTGTTCTGCTAAGTTTTTGAATCTTCGAAACAAAGTACTTTTTCTGATATTTATTGTCACTTACCCTGTAGTAGAAAAGGGGAAATTAAAGAATCTAAAAAGAATATAAGAGGAATATACACTAAAAAATCAAATTTGTCAAGTTTATGAAAATTCAAAGACTTACGTTTGGAGCATTGCTCTAAAATCATACATTTTGTGATTTCCTACCGTTCCTCGTGCCTTGTTTTTCGATTCACATTTTAGACAAAAAAATTACATATTACAGAGTCCTCAAGGACTCAAAAATAGAAAAGGAGAAAATAAAATGAAAAATGAAAATATCGTTCATTACGATATACCAAGATATGAAATGCGAGTTAGAGATGATTGCTCTGACGAATGCGAAATGGTAATTGAAGACATCAAAGATTGTTGTAAATTATGGGTTAAAGCTCGAAATTATTCTAATTTGACTAACGTTGAAGGTGATTTCGATGATTTAGCTGGATTTCAAAGCGCAATCGGTGAGGAATATGAGGCTTTTGTTCTTGGTGGAACATCTTTCAGTATTAGTAAAACAGGCGACCATAGATGCAGATTTGATTCTGCAAACCTTGGATTTATTGGTGTTCCAAAAGGTATGAATCCAGATAAAATAGCAGAGGAATTGACAGCCGCTTGGAATGGAGAGTATGAAATCTATGATAATCTTACAGATGACTATGTAGATTATGATTATAAGAATCTTAAAGAATGGAAAGAAGAAGCAAGGAGTAAATATAATATACAATGAAATCACATTGGGGTTTCAACAAAATATTCGATGAGGAATATTTTTTGGAGGAAGGATTTCCTGTGGACGAGTTATGTCCTTTTAAGCCCCCAAAATTTAGCTGTCCACATAGGACTCTATCTCAAAAACCTATAACACCGCTACCAGCTGGAGTTTACGTTCTCCGGTCTGGAAATCGGTTTCAAATTTCACCTGAAATCATAGTAAATAATATTTGGTTTCCGTATTTAGGAATGAGTACATATAAAAAAATACTTCCGGAGTTTGAAGTAACCAATTATGTGCCTATTGTAATTCAGAATTTTAAGTTTGACAGATACAGCTTTAGGTTTTTGGAGTGTCTTCAAAGCGGAGTAAATAAAATCGGTCGCTCTGTGGTTTTAGAGCATAACGAAGGGTATGAGTTTCCCGTACCTGAATTTGTAAGGAGATTATAAAAATGAATATTGATTTTCAAAGAGTAAATATTGAATATTTTGCAAAAAGAACAAGACAGCAAATCAGAGAATTAAAACAGGCTTTAAAAAAATTAAATGGTTTAATACATCAAGATTTTGGGTTGCTTGTGAATTTAAATAATAATTCAATTTCTTTTTTAGGTGATTCTTCTAAATATGCTAAAAAATTATATGAAGCACAAGAAGAATGTACCAAAATAATTAATGAAGCCTTGAAAAAACATTATTAAAGGAGATTATAAAAATGAAAAAGAAAACATTAACTAAAACAATGAAAAAAGATGTAATGGAAATTATTAAAAAGTACATTAGAACAAAACAACCTGAATTTGACGATGAAAAGCTAGTTAAAGATTTCTTAGCTGAATCACAAAAGAAAATGCAAAACTTTGTTGATAGGTTTGAATATCCTATTAATGAAGAAGATAAAAGAGCTGTTAAAAAACAAGAACAGAAATTCGGTTTAAGACTTACTAAGTATTTAAGTTCTAATCAATGTCTAATTAAATTTGATTTTGATGAAGAAGATGTTAGTAGATTTACACAATTCTATAGTTTTAATAATAATATTAAATCATATTATACATATTCTATGCCTGTAGATTTCTTATATTTATTTGAAGATAAAAAAGATACATATGAATATCAAAAGATTAAAGAAATTCAAAACAAAGATGAAAATTGTAATAAAAATCTACTTGGTTGTTATAATAGTATTTATAATGAACTATTTGTTGATGATTTTGTATTGAAATTCAAAGAACTCAAGAAACAATATCGTGAGATTTTATCTAAATTCGAATCAATCGTGTTCGGTGCTAAATACGCTGTTGATTTATTGGAAGTTATTAACATTCCTGAAGTTAAGACATATATAGAAAATCAGCTCAAAACAGATTGTACAGCGCTTAGCTGTGTAAGCAAAGAAACTATCGATTTCGTTAAGGAGTATTTAAATAATGACAAATAAAATAATGTGTGTTGAAACGGAACAAGAATTTGATTCTCAAATTGATTGTGTGCGCTTTTATAATGACAAATATAGCGCACCATTAAATTCAGCAGTCGACAAGTTATGGAGAACTTATCATGGGCAGCATTTCATTTCCGAAAAGAATTTCTATTTATTACCTATGATAAAAACCTTACTTGAAAAAGGGCTATTAAAATGAAAAACGTGTTAAATTTAACTTGGCTTTTCGAACGAAGATTTATGTCCGAATGTGATTTGATTTTGAAAATATATCAATCGGGATTGAATAAAGAAAAGCTATTAAAATATTTGAAATTGGGGAGATATAAATGAAAAACATAAGTTATATTATCGAAAATTATTTAAATAGTGATTGCGAACGAATTATAATTCCTTGTTTTGATTATGAACCTAGCAGATTTTTGGATATGTTATCAACAATTTGTAATAGAAAAGGAAAGACTATTAAAACTCGCAAATTTATCGCTTTCGATTGTAAAACTAATAAAACTGAGGTTTTATTTGAACTTTCAATTACTGGAGAGCCTAAACGTGATTTTGTAAATACAAAATCTAAAGAATTAAATGATAAAATTGTTTCGTTACGAAAAGAAGGTAAATCTTTACAGGAAATAAGTGAAATTGTGGGTAAATCAAGAACTTGTGTTAGCAGTAGATTAAGGAGATATAAATGATAACATTTGATTTTGAAAATAAAGAAATTCGTCAAGATGGAAGAAAAATCGGAGAAATCTCGGCGATAGATTCTCGTGCTGAAAGTGATATTCTGAATGAAATACAAAATCGAAGCGATTCGCTTTCTGATTTTCGCGATGATGTTCTGTATGGAGATGAATATGGTGTCATCTGGGATTATTTAGACGAACACGATGACGAGTTAAGTGACGCATTACGTAAATTAGCTAATAGGATTGAAAATGAGTTATGATGAATTAAATAGAGATCAGATTTTGGCTTTAAAACAAAACTATTTGGTCCGTACAAAAGACAATGTTTCTTACAACGAACTAGTCGAAGCTGATAATTTGGTTTCCGATGAGGAATTGGAACAAGAGTATAAAAATGTAAATTTTGTAGAGGAGGATTTTTAAAATGATTAAGGATTTTATTTTACCGGAATTTATCACTGATTCCAAATTGTGTGAACAAGAGTTACGAACAATTGAGGATAACATTAGCTATCTTAAGAATTTGAGATTAGAATATCTCAAAAAACTAGCTAAACTTACTGATAAAAAAGTGTGGAAACAACATTTATTCGGTTATCAAAATATAACCAATTATGGAGTTGGTGATTCACCAGAAGATTTATGTCATTATGTTTTGAATTATAATAATTTTACGGTAGATTTTAAAGAAGACTGGGAAGAAGTAAAGTGCCCTACAAATGTGAAAAGTTAATAAAACTAGCCGGTACTTCTCAAGACAGAAGAAGAAAGCTCAGCGATGAACAAAAAGATGAGATTATTTCGTTAAAAGGAACTATTTCTGCTCATGAATGTGCAAAACATTATAATGTAAGTAGACGAACTATTCAATTTCTTTGGGATCCTGATAAAATGAAAGAAAATTTGCAACGAAGAATGGAACGTGGTGGCTCTAAAATCTACTATAGCAAAGAAAAAAATCGGGAATATATGAAATTACATAGACATTATAAGCAAGAAATTTATTTAAAAGAGAAAAACAATGATGTTTGAATCAACTGTAAACGGTGAAACTATCGATTTAGGCATTACTCAAAAGAACGATATTATGATTGAGGCAAGCGATGACAGGTATATTGACCGTGCGACTATTGAATACGCAGCACACGCAAATGGCTTTAATTGCTGTTTTAATACCAGCTCAAAAAGAGATTTTGCTAAATCCTGCCACTTCAATAACATTTTAATTAGCAAAAAATAGTATGATGAAAAAGATGGCAGCTGGAACGTTGTTGCAGAGTTCTATTTGTCAGAGCTTCGTAAAAGTCCGGTAAAATTAAGAAAATTTTTAGAGGAGGAATAAGAAATGAAATTTTGTGATGAAAGAATACAGAAACACCTACTCAATGGTGGGAAGGTTAAAAGAAGACTAGGTTCATGCAATATAATTATGTATATTGGTGAAAATGGATTTATTTTTGATAACAGTGGAAGTTTTTATGTTTTTTGCGAACAAGACTTAACTTCAGATGATTGGGAAATTGTAGAGCCAGAATACGATTGAGATAAAATTATTAAAGATAAAATTCTATGTGTTTTTAGTCATCAAGAAAATTTTGAATATAAAATGATTTCTATACTTAGTAAAAAAGATGAAGATAATGACTGCTATTTTACTTCTCAAGGAACTCGGTATAGATATTGTAGACCATTCAATCCAGATGATTTTAATATAGCTAAAGATTTAAAGGAGTATGAGAAATGATTAGAGAAACATTAGAACGTTGGATGAAATTAAAAGAAATCGAATCCAAAGCCAAAGAAGAACGAATTGCTTTGGAGGAGCATATTTTCACGGAATATGCTCCTAGTACCGAACAACAATCGTTAATTACAAACGATGGAGAGTTCAAAATCACAATTAAATTGAATAAAAAACTGAAAGTGAAAGGAGAAGTTCCGGAAAATGTAGATATTTACAAACAAGTTGTTGACGAGTCTAAATTAAAAATGTATGATAAGGAAAGTTGGGTTGAAACAGTTTGGAATAAACCAACAATAACGGTAACACGGAGGTTTTAATGTTTTTTCTGCATTTAATTCTATTCCTTATTGTTTATTCTATAAATAGACATTACGATAAGAAAGAAGAAGAAAGAAAAGAATTACACGCTCTCTGTGCTGAAATTCTTAATGAAAAACCTAAATACAGAATGAAAGAGGTAGAAAATGAAGGAGAATTATTCTTCAGTGGAGCAACAGATTTTGATGAGGCATTTAAATAATGGATAAAGAATATCATAAAATTAAAACTCTTTATGAGAGAGATGTATATGGAAACAAAAAGCTGATTGAAGGGAAATTTATAAGTCCTACATTCGAATATTTAAAAGATAATGTTTGGGAATTTACTGAAAAAGTAGATGGAACAAATATTCGTGTCTATTGGGATGGACATAAAGTTAGTTTCCATGGGAGAACAGATAAAGCGCAAATTCCATCTTCCTTGCTAAATAAGTTAGTTGATTTATTTGGAGATCAAAAGAATGAGGAATTGTTTGAGCAGCTGTTTGGTGACAAAGAAGTAACATTATACGGTGAGGGATACGGAATAGGTATTCAAAAAGTAGGGTGTGATTATTTGGATCATCAAGATTTTATTCTATTTGATGTAAACGTCAATGGTTTTTGGTTAAATAGAGAAGATATAGAAAGTATTGCTGCGGCTTTTAATATTAAAATTGTACCTGTCGTTTTTGAAGGAACTTTGAAAGAAGGTGTTGATTTTGTTAAAAGCCATCCAAAATCTTTATTGGGTAGCTGTGAAATGGAAGGAGTTGTTGGTAGAACAAAAGAATGTTTATACGATAGAAACGGTGATAGAATGATTGTTAAAATTAAAGTTAGGGATTTTTTATAATGGATAAAGAAAGATTAAAAAGTTATGTAAAAAGACTTCAATCACTCAAAAGCGAAGCTAAAAGTGTGAGAGATGATATTAGATATTTAAAATGTGAAATGAAAGGAGCTGGATTTAATCCTAAAGCAGTTGAAACAGTTGTTAAATTGTTAGAGATGAACGATACCGATAGAGATGATCAAGATAACTTAATCGAAACCTATCGTATGGCGTTGGGAATTTAGCTATGAATGAAACTCAGATTAGAGAGGTTAATAATATGATTTCTCGGTGGCGAAGAGCATTGCTTTCCGCCACATCTGAGGAAGAAAAACTCGAAATAGAAGAAATTATAATTGAATTGGAGGAGAATTTAGAAAATGACAGACGAGTTCGACATCAAAATCGGTGACCAAGTACAAAACGGTAAACTTTGGCTCACAGTTAGAAAGATTATGACTCAAGACGTAAAAAGTTTGAGTAAAGGTACAATAATTTATCATAGATTGTATTTCATAGAACCTCATGCTCCAATGTGGAGTTATGAAGTAAAACAATTTAGAAAAGGGAATTCCGATACGGTTTTAGAACATCATGAATAACTGTTTATTATCTAAAATAGGGCAAGATTTAGCCTTACGAATGATAGAATTAGAGTTAGATTTAAATACACTATCTCAAATGAGCGGTGTTGGATGTTCGAAATTAAATCGGATTTTATCTGGTATGCAAGAAGATGTTAGTATTAAGGATTTGTATTTGATAGCAGAAGCTATGGGAGTAAGCGTAGATGTCAAAATTGGAGTTAAGGGATTATCAGAAAGCTGATTTAGAATTTGCTTTAAGTCGAGATAGAAGTTGCAATTTCTCGGAATGTGGAACAGGGAAATCACCTACATTTTCTCGTTATATTTATATGAGATATTTGATGAATGGTGCTAAAACAGTATTCATTATGCCTTCCGGTATTATGAAGAAAAACCAAGAAGATATTTGTGAATGGACTCCGTTCTCTGAAGACGAAGTTGTAATTGTTCGAGGAACTCCAAAACAAAGATTAAGTATTTACGAAAACTCTAATATTAAAGTTTTCATTATTTCTGCCGATACATTCAGTAATGAGTGGAAGTTGATGTTGGAAAAACAACCAGATATAAATTCAATAGTGATTGATGAAAATCACTTGTTATATTCGACACATACTTCAAAAAGAACACAACAATTGTACTTGGCAAGTCGTAAAATTCAATATTTTTACGCTTGTACAGGAACTCCTTTGAATGGGAGATTTAGCTCTGTATATCCACTATGTGCTATTTGTGAACCTAGATTTTATTTTAATTATCAAACGTTTTTGAATTATCACGGAGTGTATGATAATTTTGGAAGAATAGTCGCTTGGGGACGTCCTGAGAAGTTGAAAAAAGTTTTACAATATCTCGGGCCGCGTCATACATTTGAAGAATGTTATCCAAACAGTAAAGGTTATCAGCTGTTTGTTGAGAAAGCTGACATAGATGAAAGTTTGAAAGAAAATTACAAACAATTGGAGGAGGAAGCATTATTAGAATTAGAAGACCAGTATTTGGAATGTGATAATCCGGCTGTAAAAGCAATGAGAGCTAGAGTGTTATTATCTTGTCCGGAAATGCTAAATTTGGAAAACAAACCTAAATTCAACGGTAAAGATGAGGTTTTAAAAGTACATCTCGAAAACGCTAAAGAAGAAAAATCTAGAATTTTGATTTTCAGCTGTTTTCAAGCCGAGCAAATTAGAGTTAAAAACATTTGTGAAGAAATGGGATTGAAAGTGGAAATAATCAACGGTAGTGTTTCTTCTAAAAAGAGAGGTGAAATCGACACATCTTTTCGTAATCACGATTTAGATGTGGTTATTGGAAGCCCGCAAACTTGCTCCGTTGGTTTTAACTGGGAATTTGCTAAAGAAGTAATTTTTTTATCTATGGATTATCAAGATTCATCTTTTGAGCAAGGTATTAAGAGATTAGATAGAGGTACTCGTAAAACAGCAATTCCTGTTTATTTAATTTCTTATAAAACAAAAGTAGAAAAAAGAATAATTGATATTGTAAAACGTAAAATTAAAGAAAAGGTGGAAGTCTTTGGATTATAAAGTTGGCCAAATATGGATTTGCAAATCCATGAATATGAAATTCGTAATCACTTATTGTGATGACGATTGCTTTTGTATCATAGACGAAGATGGATATGCAAGCTCTTGCTGTATATCATTAGATGATACTTGTGAATTAATAATTGAATATCCTACTTGGGAGGAAGCAATAAATAGTTATGAGTTTAAAAATCATATTGTCCGCAATTGAAAGTTTTCTTTACGGAATGTGGGTTGCCTTTTGCACTTGGGGAATTGTTTATTTTTTATATTACTAAAGGAGAGTAAAATGAAATTTAGAAAAGAAAATCAAGAAAAGTTAGATAGAATTTTTTATCACTTTGAAGAAAATATTTTTGATGAGGACGAATATAACGAATATTTATGTCAAAGAACAAATGTCGTTGTTGCTTTTAGTGAATGGATTGAGAATATCATAGATTTTAGCGACGCCGTTTATAGAGCGTTTGGTTCCGACGATGACAGACTTGTTCAAAAAGTTCACGATATATTTGACCTCCAAGTAAAAGAGTATTTTGAAGATATGATGAAACCATTTTGGGAGGTTTCGTGATGATTGCTAGAATAGTTTATATATTGTTTTTATTGTATTTGGGAGTGATTGGATTATATATTTTAATTTGGATTGCTTGCAAATCAACTAAATTAAGATTTGGTTATTTCTTTCTTATTCCATTCTTAATTTTAACAACAAAAGGAAGAAAAAAGTTAGAAAAGGATTTATTAAAATGAAAAAGTTATTTGTTGGATTATTTATGATGTTTGCGTTATCTGCTTGCGGAGCTGAACAAATTGACACCGGTAACAGAGGGGTTAGAACATCATGGGGTGAAATTATATCACAAACTCCTTTAATAGAAGGATTGTATTTTTATAATCCATTTGGAGGGAATATTATTGAATATGATTGTAAAACACAAAAGTTTGATGTTGAATTAGAAACATATACTAAAGATATGCAGACAGCGTCTTTAACTGTTGTGGTGAATTATAATTTGATTCCAGATGATGTAATTACTGTTCATAAAACAGTAGGTAGAGCGTATGAATCAAAAGTATTATATCCGCAAGCAATGTCAATTGTAAAAGACGTCGTTGGACAATGGGACGCCTCGTCATTAGTTGAAAATCGAGATAAAGCAACTAAACAAATTTTAGAATTGATGAAATTATCAGCCAAACAAAATCACATTAATATTTCAGATATTTCAATTAAAAACATTGATTATTCTGACACATTTGAGCAAGCAATCGAAGCAAAGGTTGTAGCAACTCAAAAAGCTGAAGAGTCTAAAAATAGAACTGTACAAGTTAAAGAAGAAGCTAATCAGAAATTAATTGAAGCCCAAGCTGAAGCAGAATCCATGAAAATTCGTTCTCAAGCATTAAGTCAAAACCAAAATCTTGTCGCTTATGAAGCTGTACAACGTTGGGATGGTAAATTACCTGTGAACATTTATGGTTCAGCACCGATTCCGTTTATTGGAAATTTAAAATAATGATTAACTTGTATTAAAATTATTTTTTTTGCACTGGAAATAGTGGACTTAAAGAAGGAATATTCTTAATTCCCACTATTTCCTTTTTAAAGGAGAAAAACAATGAAATTTTGTGATGAAAGAATACAAAAACACCTGCTTAATGGTGGTAAAATTAAAAGAGTAGATTCAGATTGTATAATTTATTTAAATGATAATTGTGAACTATATTGCGAATCTAGTTATCTTAGCCCATATTTTTTAGTTAAAAAAGATTTAACAGTTAATACTTGGGAAATTGTCGAACCCGAGTATGATTGGGATAAAATTATAAAAGATAAAATCCTATGTGTATTTTGGGATGACCTTGAAGATAAAGAAAACCCAACCATTGGATGTTTAACCGAAAAAACAGCAGAGGGATTTTGCGTAAAAGGGTGGTATTGTTCTTGGGAGCATTGTAAACCATTAAATACAATAGATTATAATATTGCTAAAAACATAAAGGAGTATGAAAAATGACAGTTAAAGAATTAATAAAAGAATTAGAAAAAGCTAATCAAGATGCTGAAGTTATTAGTTTTGATAATTATGGTCATGAAAAATATATAGTCCGTGTTGAAATTTATAAAGATATTGTACTTATTTTAGAGTGTAAAAATGAAAAATGAGAAGTCTTGATTTTACAGTATGTACAACAAAATGTACTGCTCCTTGTTGGCGTAAATTAACTAAAGAAGAGGAAGAGTGTTTAAAAAACAATCCGAATAGAACGAGTTATGCTGATTTCGATTGTACTAATAAAACAGTTAAGGAGTTAAACGAATGATTAACATTATAGAAGCAACAAAAATAATGCGAAAATACTGCCCTGAAACAAAACTTGAAATAAAAGATGGTTGTGATGGTCTATATTTAACAGAGAGCGATGTTATTTTGATTGGTAGGGATTGGCATTTAGGTGGTTTATTACACGAAATAACTCACGCTATATTGTATAAAGAAGATGGTAGAACTGGGCACGATGGAGTATTCGCTGACAGGTTCACGCGATTAGTCGGCGAAGTATTTTGTGAACATAAAGGAGCATGAGAGATGATGATTTATCTTTAAATGGAAAGGAATCATAATGAGAAATATGCAAGAGCTATTTAAGAAGAACAACTGGTCACTACATTGCAATCTTTGCGGAAGGGACGTGTTTAAACACCCATTAGATTATTATATGTTAAAAGATGAGATATGGAATGAGATTTGTGATAACGATTATGTCAGTCCAACTCATATTTTATGTCGTCATTGCGCTGAAGAAATTTTAGACCGAGAATTTATAGATGATGATTTTACAAATGCACCAGTGAATTATGAATACTTAGATGATGAAATAAAAGTATTAAAAAACGAATATTATAGAAAGGAGTTATTAAAATGAGTTTATTAAAATCAATTATAACATTAGGTAGTACACCTGTAAGATGTTTGGGTGAGCTAGGAAAAGACTTAGAAACTTTAGTAGATGATAGGAAAGATGAAACGAAAGGGATTCTCGCAATAGCAACATTAGGTACATCTAGTGTCATTAAGGGCGTTGTGAAATCTATTAAAAAAGCTGGGGAGGAATTAGATGAGTAAAGATAAGCCAGAAGTCGGAGATGATTTGCAAGAATAGATGAAACAAAAGTTTCAAACAGAAGGATAACAAGTATATACAAGTGTTGTGATGGAGATTGTCTTATTCATTTAGCTTATTTAGATGAATATAACCGTATATTAGAAGAATATATTTTCTTAAGCACAATGAATAAGCATTATAAATATCTCGGACACAGTAAAGCAAACATCAGTGATTTATTTAAGACGGAGAACGAAAAATGAGAAAATTATCTGATAATATTTTATGTTGGTGCGGAAATCCTGAAGAAGGGGCTGTTCAACAAGCTGTTAATATATCTAAACATCCTTGGTTAGTAGGAAATGTTTGTTTAATGCCTGATACTCACGTAGGATATGGTATGCCGATTGGTGGTGTTGCTGCACTTGATAATGCTATTTGCCCCAATATGGTTGGTGTTGATATTGGCTGTGGTATGCTTGCGGTTAAGACTAACTTAACTACTGAGCAAGTCACTATAGATTTGTTAAAGCGAGTTATGGGGAAAATTCGTGAGCAAGTTCCGGTCGGCTTTAATCATCATAACACTCAACAATTAAGCCCTATTTTTGCTGACGAGAGTTGGAATCATACTACTGTATGTTTACGCGAATTTGAATCTGCACGTTATCAAATAGGAACTCTCGGCGGTGGAAACCATTTTATAGAGATTCAACGTGATGAGAATAACAATGTTTGGTTTATGATACATTCAGGTTCTCGTAATTTAGGAAAGAAGGTGGCTGATTTTTATAATCGTAAGGCAAAGGAAATGTGCAAATTTTGGAAGCAAAACGAAATCGTGAATAACGACCTTGCTATTTTACCAATAGGGACTAATGAAGCTCGTGGTTACATAGATGAAATGAAGATTTGTTTGAATTTTGCCTATGAAAACCGTATGCTTATGGCTCAACGAATTATGGATTCTTTTGCAGATGTGTTTCCTGATTTCAATAATTTGAACGCGATAAACATTCATCATAATTACGCCGCTCTTGAGCATCATTTTGGTCGAGATGTTTGGGTACATCGTAAAGGCGCTACTTTAGCTCGCGAGGGGACTATTGGTATTATCCCTGGTTCTCAAGGAACTTGCTCTTATATTGTAGAAGGATTAGGTAATGAATCTTCTTTATGTTCTTGTTCACACGGAGCTGGACGAAAAATGTCAAGAATGAAAGCAAAACAAACATTGACTGTTGAGGAAGAATCTAAACGTCTTAATGATTTAGGAATTGTACATTCTATTCGTAATATAAATGATTTAGATGAAGCTCCTTCTGCATATAAAGATATTGATTCAGTTATAGAAGAACAAAAAGACCTTGTGAAAATATTAGTTAAACTATCACCTTTAGGTGTTGTAAAAGGATAATTATAGTAATGGAATTATTAAAATGACAGAAAATATTTTTGATTTAACAGATGTTTCAGACATACCGGACGAAATAAGTACAGAATTAAATTGCGATGTTTTTGCGCAAAACATTTTAACACTGTTCAACAAAGCAGGACGTAACTTAACCGTAGATGAAATAACCGTCGGCTATTACCGGCAATTCAAAGAGATTAAAACTAAAAGGCAGATTATGCTAAAACTTTACAGTATGGCGAGAGCTAGAGAAGCTAAAATAAGGTCAATTCCTAATCACAAAGGTGTGTATGGAGTAGTTAAATAAAATAACTTTATTATCATATTGACAAGTAAGATTAAAAATATTATTATAAAGTCGAATCGTGAGATTCGTAAACAAGAAACATTAAAACAGAAAAACAGAAAGGAATTTATAATGTCTAATTACACAATCGGAATTTTGAAATCTATGATCGCAGCTGGTGTTAAAGATAAACCGGCTGATTGTCCAGCTGAACTTTGGGAAGAAGCAAATATTAAAGACGCTTCTTTTGAAGTTACTGAAGGACCGAAAGAAGTAGCAGTGGTAACACCAGCGTCTTCTTTTCCAAGTTCTTATGGGTTGGATAGTTTTGGTCAAGGTTCTTGCCCAATCAGCGTAGATTTCATGATGAAGAATAAATCCGGTAGCTTTATGGTGAACGGAAAAGAAATATTGAAAGCACCATTTAGAGCTAAATTTTTAATTGGTGAATCAAAGTTTAAACGTTCGATTAAATTGACACAGAACGGTCAAACTCAATATTTCAGCACTTATGGTGGTGGAATTTGTCAATCGAATGGTCAACCTTGGCAGCAAGTTGTTGCTCAAGTAAAAGCTCTCAATCCTAAAGCTTATGATTATGATTCAGCTGATATTTGTTTTGAGTTAATTGATCCAATTAAAGACGTTGAAGGTAACGTTGTTGCCGACGCAGGTACTCGTATTGGATATACAACTTCTTCTACAAATAAAAGTGAATTGGTTAAATTCAAAAATGGTTGCGTAGAAAAAGGTTTGAATTTGGCTAATGCTGAAGTTAATGTAAAAGTTGGATTTAAATTAATGTCAAATAAATCAAACCAAAACTGGTCGATTATTACTCTTGATATAATTTAATAATTCGCGATTTTGCTATCCCTCATTAAACTCTGAGGGATAGCTTTTTTATATAAGGAAAATGGATGTCTGAAGTTTATGTATACGATTGCAACAATTATTGCAGAGTTAAATCTGAAACATCAATTAATTTTATGAGAGATTTAATATATGAAGCGTGTAAAAAAGATGGTATTATTCGTTTTTATGTCTTTGATGGAAAAAACAGTAACGCTTATCGCCGAGAATTTTACCCAAAATATAAAATGACGAGAGAAATGCCAAAAGATAATTTCTTTGAGAATTTAAAATGGTTTAAAGAGTTATTATCCTTTGCACCTAAATCTGTGGGTACAATTCAACTAGACGGATATGAAGCAGATGATGTTATTGCACAATTAGGAAATTGGTTTCCGGAAATTACAGTTTTTTCCACAGATAAAGATTTATTACAAATTAAAAATGCCAAACTACCAATGGCAAATAATGAATGGGAAGATAGAGATTTAATTTTTACGAGAAAAGTTCTTTGTGGTGATCCGAGTGATAATATTTCGGGTGTTTCTGGTTTTGGTAGTGGTGCTTGGAAAAATTGCAGTAAACAATTAGCAAAACGATATGTCGAGAATGGAGAAAAAGAATTATTTGCCGAAAGTTTACCCACTAGAGCAAAAAACGCAATTCTTAGTTTTCCAGATGAGGAATTAGAAAAGTTAAAAAAAGTAATTGGTTTCAGAAAAATTGAAAAACCTATTGAAGTTAATTTTGGTTGTGATAATATTAAAGAAATTGAAAAACAATTAACGCAATATTTTATTTAAGGAGAGGATTGAAAATGTTTAAAAGATATATAGATAATTTAGCTATAGCAACCGATTATATAGTTGAAACTCTCTGTATGCTGATTTTAGGAGCTATTGGATTGTTTTTATCTTTTTTCTTATTTTGTTTGTTGCTATTTGGTTTTGGATTTATCAGTGAAATTGAAAAGAGGAGATAATAATGTTTGAGAAGATAAAATTATTTTTTGCAATGAGAGCTGCAAATAAGATTATTGAAAATCGTGGAAAAAAGTTATCCACAGATAAAATCAAAGAAATCAAAGAAATGCGATTGGCTGGTTTTAAATATAAAGATATTGCTAAGAAATTAAACGTTAGTATGGACACTGTTTGGAAATATACCAAGAAAGGAAAATAAATGGCTATCAATAAAGGATACTTAACTTGTAATCGTACAAGTGAAGGCGACGAAGTATTGACACCTAGATATGCCGTTTTACCTATTCTTAAATATGTTTTAATGAAGGGTTATAAAACAGTGTGGTGTCCTTTTTCGCTACCCAGTTCTAAATATGTGAAAGTGTTTCAAGACGCCGGATTAACCGTTATTCACGGGCACATTGACGAAGGTAAAGATTTCTTTGAGCAAGATGTTCCTGAATGTGATTGTGTAATTGATAATCCGCCTTTTTCGAAAAAAGACAAGATATTAACAAAGCTTTATGAAATAGGTAAACCTTTTGCGTTATTACTTCCGCAAAATTCATTGCAATCAAAACTTCGTACTTCTTTGTTTATTAAATATGGTTTAGAATATCTTGGATTTGATAAACGAATTTGTTTTTATACCAGAAGTAAAGATAAAAAAGATGAATATCATTTTACCGAGGCGGATTTAGCTCACGTTAAGTTTTCTAATCATTTTGCTAGTGGATATTTCTGTTACAAAATGCTACCCGATAAGATGATATTGGAAACTTTAACTGAAATGGATGAACCATATAATGACTCTACCAACTGAATATAATGAAAGCATTGAGTTGTTTAAGAAAACCTTTGATGTACCGAAGCTTTGCTATGAAATTTTATCATTAATAAAACATCCAGCAAAGGAGGGTAAGTTATATGATGTAGAAGTTGTTTCTGCTAAGTTCGAAAATTTCAAGGTTAGTGTTGAATTTAGAACAAATGAAGAAACTTATTTTACAATGGATTATAATTTACAAACAAGACTTGACGCAGCGGACGAGTTCCTTGGTACGATGGGAACTAATACGCAAAAAATTAAAGAGATTGAAGGTAAAAAATTCAAAGTATTTTATCAAGATATGTTTAATTGTATAATTTTGAATTGACAATGTAAAACGAATCTGATAATTTATAAAAAAATGGAGTGGCGAAAGAAATTAGACGCTAAATGGAGAAGCAAGATTAACTTATAACGTTCACTGAGTTAATATTGAATGCAGAGTCAAAGGCGGTAATGTGAATTACCCATTGAGCCTTTTCGCGAAAGGTGCTATCTCGACTAACCAGAATGCTTCGTGTTTGGGTAGAATAAACCTCTAAAAAAGGATAATGAGTCCCAAACCTCCATTATTATAATTAATAAACGAGGTGAAATGCCTCGTATTTTTTTATTAAAGGAAAATGTATTATGTTAAAATATCAAGGAAAATCTTTACATAAATATTGTTTAGAAAACAATTTAAAATATTCGACAATATTAAGACGAATACATATCTCAGGGATGTCTATTGAAAAAGCAGTGAAATCAAAAACTTCGAATAAAATTTTATATGAAGACAGTACTTTGTATAAATATTGCACACAAAGAAATCTTAATTATTACGCTGTGAGATATAGAGTTGAAACTTTAGGATTATCCGTTGAAGAAGCAATAAACACTTACTCTAAAAAAGTTAAATACTATTACGAAGGTAAAAATTTACACGCTTGGTGTAAAGAAAACGGAGTTAATTATAGCACAGTTAAAAGTCGGATTCGTGAGCTAGGATTATCCGTTGAAGACGCAGTAAATTATAAAACGAATCGACATTCCAGAAAAGATATAAAAGATTGGTGTAAAGAAAACGGATATAAGTTTTCTTCAATCATTTATAAAATAAAAACTTATGGATTAACAAAAGAGCAAGCCGCTTCTTGGGGACGCAAATATTGTTATGAAATAGAAAACGAATCGTTATATGATTATTTACTCAAAAAAGGTTGGGGTAAAGCATATAGTACGATTAGAAAATATGTTGTGGATAAAAATTTATCAGTTGAAGACGCGTTTAATTTATGGGTAAATAAGCATAATGTTGAAGTATAAGAATAAATCTCTAAGACGCTGGTGTAGAGAAAATAATGTAAATTATGACACCGTTAGAAGTAGGATTTATAAACAAGGATTGTCTATTGAAGAGGCAGTTTCTAAAATTGTTGTAAAAACTCCTAAATATGAAGGAAAATCCTTACGAAAATGGTGCTTAGAAAAAGGATATGATTATAAAAAAATCTATTCCAGAATGTATTATAAAAACTTAACTCCAGAGGAAGCTCTTAAATTTGAGAAAAAAACAACATATATGATTGACAATAAATCGTTATTGTCGTATATGAAAGAAAGAGGTTATTCTATATATCAATATCGTTCGGTTATAGAATTAATTAAAAGAAACAATTATACAACAGAGGAAGGGTATAAAAAATGGATAGAAAGGAAGCTCTCGAAGAAGCTGAAAAAATAGTTTGTGATGGCCGTGAAGAAGATTACGGTGGGCCGGAACAAAGTTTTCAAAGAATAGCAGATTATTGGTCTACATACTTAGAGATTGAAATTAAACCTTACCAAGTTGCCGCAATGATGGCGATGTTAAAATTAGCTCGCTTGCAAACGAATCCAAAACACAAAGATTCTATTATTGACGCCATTGGATATTTCGATTGTTACGCCGATTGTTTAGAAAAAGAACCTGTGGAGATGGATTGTGAGTGATTTATATAACGGAGAAAAATGGTATCGATTAGCAATCATATCTCGTGATTGGAACAAGGAAGCTCTTGTAGAAAATACAATTGACGCTCAATATAAAAAGTTAGCTGAAGAGATTGAAGAATATAAAAACGCTAAGCGTAAAGATTCTCGTGAAAAAGAAGCTGCTGATGTATTTATTACATTCACTGGGTTACTTCGTTGGATAGATAAAGATTTAAATACCGAAGTTGTGGTTCAAAAACTTGATAAGTTAAAACAACGTAGTTGGAAGAAACAGAAAGACGGAACTTATCATCATTAGAAGTTACTCTGCCTCATGTATAAAAATCCCTAAACGAGAGGGTGTCTGTGTTGTGAGGTAAGAGTTTTGGTTTTCCCAGCACAGACAATACCTCGTTGAGCTTGGCTAGTCCTTTAATTTGTGAGTGGCTCGGACGCAATACTTAATAACTATGCCGATTTAGGTCAAAACTCTTAGTCAAAGCTTTTAATTATTACAATAGCCGAGTTAATAGTTATCCGAGCCAGATTAAACAAAACGACTTGTTTTCTTTTAACCTTTATTATTAAACAAATAGTTTTACTTTTACTACTGCAAGTCGTTTTATCTAATCTTACATTTTAGGTATGGAACATATAATAATTTATAAGGGGCTCATTCCATACCTACCACGAGCCCCTTTCCTTTTTTTCTAGGTAGGAGAAAAATAAAATGAAAGATTATTCACAATATATAAATCAAAAGTTTGGTAAATTAACTGTTTTATTTCCTTTTCAAAGAGAAGAGGGAAAGAAAGTGATAAGAAAAAATAATTATTTCCATTGTAAATGTGATTGTGGTAGAGAAGTAGATGTTTCTGTTTCAAACATAATCAGTGGTAAACGAGGAAGCTGTGGTTGTGATTCTTCTCAAAATGTAAAAAATAGATTGCTTAACATATATAATGCTATGAAACAAAGATGTTACTATGTTAATGGTGCTAGATATAAAGATTATGGTGGCAGAGGAATTAAAATATGTGACGAATGGAAATCTTCATTCGAGAATTTTAAGGCTTGGTCCTTGAACAATGGATATGATGATTCTTTAACTATAGAGAGAATCGATAATGATAAAGATTATTGTCCAGAAAATTGTAAATGGGCAAGTTATCAAATTCAGAGTTCTAATCAAAGAATTAGAAAAGATAACTCATCTGGATATAGAGGTGTTCATTTTAATTCTCGAAGTCTTAAATGGGTTTCGCGAGTTCAATGCAATAGAAAAAGAATTAATTTAGGATATTATGATACACCCGAGGAAGCTCATGAAGCCAGAATTAATTTTTTAAGAGAACACAATTTAACACAATACGGAGAAAAATAAAACATGATTATATTTTTTGATATGGAAGTTTTTAAATTTGATTATTTGGGTGTTTTTGTAGATCCAGTTAAAGAAGAAGAATATGTATTAGTTAATAGTCGAGAAGATTTCGCAAGATTTTTTGAAGAACATAAAGATTATATTTTCGTGGGATTTAATAGCCGAGAATACGATATTCCAATTTGTCAGTCTATTTTAGCCGGATATAATCCTTATGAAATGAATGATTGGATTATTAATAAAAAGCAAAGAGCTTTTTCTTTTGATGAAAATTTGAAAAATTATCAGATTTTATCTTATGACGCTTACGTAGAGAATGGAGGTTCTCTAAAACGACTCGAGGGATATTTAGGTTTGGATATTCACGAATCCAAAGTTAAATTCGATTTAAATAGAAAATTAACAAAAGAGGAATTAGAAGAAACAATCGAATATTGTCGTCATGATGTTAATGCACTTATAAATGTTTTTTGTAAAAGAAAAGATAACTTCGATTCTTTTTTAATGTTAATTAGAGATTATAAAATGAATCTTTCTAACATGAATCGTACTTCTGCTCAACTTACAGCTACAATTTTAGGTGCCGCTAAAAGAGAATATAATGACGAATGGGATTTGCAAATACCAACCAATTTGGATATCAAGAAATATAGTTTTGTGATAGATTGGTTTAAAGATAAGAAAAATCACTGGGAAGGTGCTAAGTTAGAATGTGAAATCGCCGGAGCCCCTTGTGTTTTTGGTTATGGCGGTATACATTTGGCAAAATTAAATTACTTCGGTGAGGGTAATTTTATAATGGCCGATGTAAGTTCTCTGTATCCAAGTATTGTTATTCAATATAATTTAATGTCACGTTCGGTCCCTGCTACTGGGGTTCAAGAATACATTGATATAAGAAATCAGAGAGTTGAATTTAAACATAAAGGTTTGAAGGGTTTAAGTAATTCAAGAAAATTATGCTTAAATTCACTTTATGGTGTTATGAATTATAAATACAGTCCTGTTTTTGACCCACGACAAGCACATTCTATTTGCGTAACCGGCCAATTGGCAATTTTGGATTTAATTGAACACGTAGAACATTTAGGGGAAATTGTAGAATCAAACACCGATGCGGTTTATATTAAATTAAATAATACTAAAGGTTGTGAAGAAGAATTTTATAAAATATGCAAAGATTGGGAACAACGTACTAGGTTAGAGCTTGACTACGACCCATTTGTTAAAATAGCTCAAAGAGATATTAACAATTATTTAGTCTTAATGAAAGAAAAGGATAAAAAAGGAAACGATGTTCTAAAAGGAAAAGGAGCAGTTGTTAAAAAATTATCCCCTTTGGATTATGATTTACCAATTGTTAATTTTTCTGTTAGAAATTATTTAATGAAAGATATTCCACCAGAAAAGACTGTACAAGATAATAATAATCTTATTGATTTTCAGAAAATATATCATGTTTCTTCGCTTTATGATAGAGCTTTGAAGAACTGTACTTTTTCTAAGGAATCTTACATTAAAGAAGAAACCGGTAGAAAAAACACTCGTACAGTTTGGAATAACGATGGTATAGTTTTTGAAACAGAGCGTACGTTCCGAGTTTTTGCTAGTAAGGACCAAAATGAAGGTTCTTTGTATAAACAAAAAATCGGTAAGAATCCAGAGAAATTTGCCGGTTCACCTGAGCACTGCTTTATTGAAAATGGAAATATAGTTGGTAAAACTTGTGAAGAGTATATTGACGTTCTAGATAAACAATGGTATATTGATGAAGCATACAGACGAATAAGACAATTTAAGGAAGGAAGATAAATGCAAACTTATCAACTTGCAGAGAAAGTAGTTTTAGAATATTTTAATTCATCTAAAGATTGCTATGCTGCACGATTTACAGATACACACGATATTAATTCTCAGCTACGAAGGTTTAGAACTATTGGTTCACCAATGGTTTATGCTCATAGAAATCCATCTGATTTCATAGTTGTTGAGAGAGGTGAAACTTATTTTGCCGAAGCTAAATCTACAGAGAATATCAAAGGTATTTCGTCTTCATTATTTGATGAGCAAAAAGGAGAACGCACTCGCATTTTGCGTGCAGGAGGTAAATATTTTTACTTCGTATATTCTTTTGTTCGTGCTCGTTGGTATAAGATTCCGGGTGCTGTGATTGCTGAAAAAGCAACTCGCACTTGGGAAGAATTAGCTCCATATACAGTTAGATATTTGAAAGGATTATAAATGAGAGATGTCATGATCGACATAGAGACTACGTCATGTAATCCAAATATCGGAGGAATTTTAGAGATAGGTGCTGTGAAGTTCGATTTAGCCTCTGGACAGGTTGGTGAAACATTTAAGATTGCAATGTATCTTCCTCAAAATCGTTATTGGAGTGAAGAAACTCGTCAATTTTGGAGTTCTAGACTTAGTCTTTATAATGAGATAACAAAGAATAGTGTTCCCCCAGCTGAAGGTATTAAAAAATTTATAGACTGGGTAAATAAAGACATTCTTAATCCTAGAGGTTGGTCAAAACCTTTGAGTTTCGACTTACCTTTTATCGCAAGTTATTGTGAACAATTCGGGATTAAAAATCCATTTAAGCATTGGGAACAAAGAGATTTACGTTCTTTTATGATGGGTGTTTACGGTGAGGATTTACCGAAACTAACAATGAAAGAAGGTTTAGTAGAGCATGACGCGCTGGCCGACGCTCTCAATCAAACATTATGGGCAATTGAAACATATAAAAGGAGAAAATAGATGGGAATTGCAGTAGTTATAACATTTCTCTCAGCTTTTGCTTTAGGTGCTTTTGGTGGACATACTACTGGCGTTGAAGAAGGTGAAGCTAAGATGGTAAATGACCTTTGTAATGAAACTCAATATGAGTTCTGTGAATTAAAATCTGTAACATACAATTATGTATTGAAGGGTAAAGATAATGAAAATGATAGAAATTAATCCTGACGAAATGATGAGTCGTGCCAAAGCCATAGCTATTAAAAACGGTGTTTTATTAACAGATAATGCTGGTAAGATAGTGAAAGCTAGATGTATGATGAATTGTGATTTAGATAAATGTATCTGTGAACCAAATAATCCGGAACGAGGCTGTATAAGTCCTAAATGTATGAAGGAAATCATGGAAACAGGTCAATGTCATTGTAGAATGTATCATAAAGGATAAATTATGAGAATAGTTAGGTTTTATGCTAAATGGTATAAGAAGTGCAAACTTTTTGAGAATAAAGAATTACTTGGGTACGACCAAGATATTGATATTGACCTTCCTTCATATCATAAGTCTGTAGTCAAATATCAAGTTAGCATAATTCCTACCTTTATTGCTTTTAATAACAGAAACAAAGTTATTGGAAAATTAAGTAATCCAATAGATGTAGATGAATATTTTGAATGGAAAGAAAGGATTAGTAAAAAATGAATTTTTACAGAGATGAAAACGTAAGTGTTATTACAGATACTCATTTTGGTAGAACTTTCAAAGAGGGTGTTTCATTAGACAGACGTGGGGAATATGAAGCCAAAATCTTAGATGATTTTGGTGAATTTTTATTACACCCTAAAACAAACCTCGTTGTGCACGCCGGTGATTTATTCGACACTCCAGAGGTAAATTACGAAGTTTTATTAAAGGTATATAGTAAAATCCGCAATGCTGCTTTAGAAAATCCGTTAGTGTGCTATTATTTTATCGCAGGTAATCACGATTTAAATAGAGATGATTCTAAAAATGAGCATTGCAGTTTTCGTTTATTACAAATTCTATTGAAGACAGAAAGAAATGTAGAATTTGTACTTGAAAATCTAGTAGTTCGTAGAGATAATGCTGTTATTGATTTATTCCCTTGGGATTACAAAAACGAAGAATTTAAAGTTTTTCCAGAAGCCAATTATGTTATTGGACATTTCAACGATCCAGTTCCTGAAGCTATAGCTAATTTCAAAGGTATTAAATTATCGGGCCATTTTCACAAAAGACATTTGACTGCTGACGGTACTTTTTTCGTAGGTTCTTTTTATCCCATTGCTTTTGGTGAAGAAAGTGATGATTCCGAAATGATTACTTTAACATTAAATCAATATGAAAATATGAATAATGAAGAACTCAAAAACAAACGAGTTCGTATTTTACTTAAAGAAGGAGAAACATTGCCTGTTGAACACGATTGTCTTCAATTAATTGGTAAAAAACTGAGTGAAGAGAAAGAAGTTAATCTCGAAGTAACTCAATGTGAGGATTGTGATTTTAAACAGATGTTTTTCGAATGTTTAAAAGATTGTAAATTACGAGATGAATTGTGGACTGCATATTTGAAAGGGAAAAATAATGCTTAAATCTTTGCGAATTGTAAATGGTATTAAATACAAAGATAGAACTTTTAATTTTGAAAAAGGTTTAACCGCTATTGTTGGCCCGAACGGAGGTGGTAAATCTTTAATACAGGAATTTATCCGATTCGCATTGTTTGGAAGTGCTGCTTTGCGAGGTAAAGTTTCAAATTATCCTTCCAATATGAGAATTGAATTAACAATAGAGATTAAAGATAAAGAATACAATATTGTACGCACTTTGAAAGATTGCAGTATTAATGGTATAATTAACGGTACATCCGCTTGCAATCTTTATATTACCGAGATTTTGGGTTACAATATGTCAGTGTTTGACATTGGTAACGCAGCTAAACAATTTGAAATTAACAAACTCGGAGATATGAAGCCAACTGAACGTAAAGCGGCTGTTAATCAGCTAATTGGATTAGATACCATAACTTATATGATTAAAGAGTTAAAAGAAAAGAAGAACAGTCTTAAATCTTTTTGTGAAGGTATTGAATTGGGATTAACAGAACCCAATAAACCTGAATGGTGTGAACAATTTAATATCTCAGCTAAGACTTACGAGCAAAACTTTTCTTTATTAAGTAAAGAGAAAATTGATTATATTGCTAAGAAAAATACTTGTGAAGCACTTAAATGTGAAAAACCAACATGGAATAAACCAATTCCAAAAGGGGATTTGAGTAATGAAAAATTACATAAAGACTTACTTAAACGTAAAGAAAATCTTGGTGATTTCGTATATTGCGAATATAAAAGAGATTATCTTGACGACGTTTGGATTCGACAATTAGATTGGAGAGGTTGGACCGAACCTGAGATTACCGAAGAAGAAGCTCATAAAGGAATCCAAGCTTGGTTGAAATACGAATCGTGGCTTAACGCAGATAAAATAACTTGTCCTAAATGCGGAGAAGTCTTTACTGTAAACGTAGATAAAGCTGAAAAACCTCAAAAGGAAAAGTCGTATTTTGACACACAATTAGCTCTTAATCTAAGACGTCCTAAATGTCCTAAACCAGATATGAGTTTAGATACAACTTATTGGACGAAGGCCCTTGAAAATAATGAAAAAATTATCGAAGTTGAAAAGCAATTAGCTAATTTAGGTGAAGTTGATTATGATGAGTTGAGAGAATATAAGGATTATTTAACCAATTTGGAAAAATACAATAATTATGTTTCGATTTGTAAAGAGTTTTCTGAAATGAAATGTCCTAGTGACGAAGAACTTGAAAATGCTAAGAGCATTTGGCTCAAAACTTATGAATACGAAAATGCCATGACTGTTTATAATCGGGATATTGAAAAGTATAAAGCTAAATATCAAGATTTATTTAGTAAAAAAGCCGAATTAGTGGAGATTGAAAAAGCTATTGAAGGATTAAACAACTTCACTAAACTCGTTAAAAATTCAATCATTCCATCTTTGAGTAAAATTGCTAAGTCTTTAGTAAATGAAATGTCAAATGGAGAGATTTCAGATGTTACTATTGATGAAGATTTTAACATTGAAGTTGATAACAAAGAATTGAATTTACTTTCAGGGTCTGAAAAGGCTATTGCTAATTTGGCGATTCGTTTAGCATTATCTTGTGTTTTGACGAGAAAAGTATTTAATGTGTTTATGGGAGATGAAATTGATGAATCCATGTCTGAAGATAGAGCTTCATCAACGGCCGATTCTCTTATAAAATTGACTAATCAAATAGATCAAATAATTTTAATTAGTCATAGACACATTATTGCTGACCATTTTATTGACATCTAAATAATTTTCTTTTACAATAATCTTAGAGGTGACAATATGATTATTGAATTTATTAAAAAACTTTTTAATAAGAGGAAGAAAGTTATGATTGATTTGTCTACTGCTCCTCGAGGTGTGAGAAATAACAACCCTGGGAATATTGATTATAATCCGTTAAATAATTGGAAAGGATTAAACCCTAAAAGCAAAGAATTAGATTCTCGCTTTTGTGTATTTATTTCTGCCGAGTACGGTATTCGTGCTTTGTTAATTTTACTTCGCAATTATGAGAAAAAGTACAAACTCAACACTGTACGTAAAATAATCAATCGTTGGGCACCTAGCTCTGAAAACAATACATCTTCTTATGTAAATCATGTTGCTAAACAGATGGAAGTTGGAATAGATGACGTTTTAGATTTATCTAATCGCGAAGTTCTAATTTCTTTAGCAAAAGCAATTGTTGTACACGAAAATGGTGTTCAACCATATTGTGACGCAATATATCAATCGGGATATGAATTAATTTCTGGGAGAAAAAGCTATGAGAACATTAATTGATTTCTGCGTTAATAACTGGGATATTTTAGCTGGTATCATTACTGCAATTTTGGCCGCAGTTGTTGGTATTACTAAGTTGACACCGACACCAAAAGACGATGAAATCGCTAAAAAAGTTCAAGCAGAATGGGAAAAAGTATCGAAGAGAAAGTAGATGAGTCAGAAGTATGAGGATATACCTGTAAACGAGTATGTTTATAACTCCTTGCAAAAATTACTAGACCGTGATGATACCGGTGCTACATTTGGTGCCGGTACATCATTCCCCGATGTAGTTGAAGATTGGCAAGTGGGTAAAACGTGCTTACGGACCGATGAAAAAGTTTTATACTACCTGTCTAGTGTAAATCCAGTTAAATGGGACGTTATTGTTGATTTTTCTAAGCCTTTGGCAACAGAGATTTTTGTTAGAACTTTGTTTCAACCGCTTAATAAAAATTTAACAGCACTATCTCAATTACAGATGTCAGCTGATAAAATCCCATACTTCAATTCGTCATCTTCCATGGCTTTACTTGATGTGACTTCCTTGGGTGAGAAGTTAATGAAAGTTGAAGACGCTTCGGGTGCTAGAGATTTACTGAGCTTGGGTGCTTTGTCTACTCTTGATGAGATAAATCCAAGTAACTCAGCTCAGTACATCACAGCCGGAGCTATCACAGAAGATAAACTTAACTTTACACCAATTAAAGCTGGAGAAGGTTATACTTGCGGAGATATTAAAGAAAGCTATAATTCTGACGCCGAAGATGGATACATAGATTTAGATAAAGGATACACTATTGGTAGTGACGCTTCGGGTGCTACATATAAAGGAGTAGCTTATCAAAATTTATACGTTAAACTTTGGGGACTCTCAGTTACCATTACTTATGATAGTTCTGGTACTCAAGTAGCCAAAGGAAGCACTTCTACACAGGATTGGAGTGCTAATAAACGTTTATCATTACCGGCTGGATTGTCATATATAAATCCTGAATGTAAATATAGGATTAAAATATGACCCAAGATTATAAACCCCAAACTGGTTCTAGTTATATTGACGAAGGTATCTTTGTTCTTCAAGACAGAGATGACGCAGTTGTTACGGTTTTTGCTGGGGAAAATCCTCCAGAAGAACCATTCCAAGATTTAATATGGAATGATATCGTAAACAACGTTTTAATGCGATATAACGAAGGTGTTTGGGAACCAATGCTCGAATACGGAAAGCACTATGTTTCCGAAGAAAAAATACAAAAAGAATATCAACCACTTAATGAAAATTTAAACGCTTATTCGAAAATAGAGCCTAAAGATTTGGGATTTGCAAACACACGTTTTATTCCTATGAGTTATTTTTATCTCAATAACTTTTTCCCAGACGCTAAAAAATCATTAGCTCTCGGTAAATTAGGCGAAAAGAATAGAATAAACACAGGTGATATTCAAAATAAAAGTATTACCAAAGAGCAACTCAATTCAGACATTATTACGAAACCAACTTTCCAAATCGGTGACGTTATTCCTTCTTTTAATAGAGGTAATAAAATTGGTTGTGTGAAATTATCAACATCATCTAGTATAACGTATACAGTTGGTGGGGTTGCGTCTAACTCAACATATAAAGGTGATACTTATAAGAATCTTTATAAATTTGTATGGGAAAGATTGGGAACTCAGATTTATTCTAGTTTGGGAGTCGCAACAAATAAAAGTAGTTCTTGGGACCTTGATTGGAGTGCTAATAAAAGATTAGCGTTACCTTCTCCAGAAGTGAGAGTTATTATAAATATCAATCCATCTGACGCTACTGTGTCTTGGAGATCTGATTTTAGAAGCGGAAACACTAATGTGATTACCGGTCATATTGGTGATAAAATTATAATGAATGTATCACGAGATGGATACGCCCCGGGACACGCTACTTTTACATTAATAGAAGATAGAACATTGAGTATTTCTTTAACTCCGGTGTCGCAAATTACAGGGGGGTATAGCGATAAAGGTGCTTTTATTAGTGCTAAATGTACATTAACACTAAATGAAAACACAACGAATTATGTATATGTTTGGTCTTTGAGATTCCAAAAAGGTTTTGTTCCAATAATAGTTGAATATAATGCAACAGCTCCTAGAATAATTGATTGGAGTTTAATTGAAGATTGTTCTAATTATGTAAATTTAGTTAATAGTGGAAGTTATTTCTCAGGTAAATGGCTGAACGCCATAGCTAGTAATGAAAGTGATTATATGCTCTGGAAAAGAGGAATAGATAACGTCGCTGTTCAAGCTATGATTTATCCAACTGCCACCATGTGGGGTTGGCCGAACAATTCTGTTTATACTGATGATTTCTCGTTTAGAACTAACGGGAATCACGTAGATGTCTATAAAAAAGGTAATTTCTTTTATAGACTTCAAAATATCGTTCAATCAGATGTAGATTTTAGTGATAATCTGGTATTCCCTAATCAAAATACCATCTTATCACTAAAATCAAACATGACATTGTTTATGAAATATTAGATTTCCATTCGAAATAGTCTTTGGCTTTACCTGCCTAACTTCCGTCTGGGTCGCAAAGGAAATCTTTTGCTAACTCAACATAAACCTCTGTATTCCAACCTTGGTGATAATGGTCTGAGTAACTCATATTGAGAACTGCATACCAATCCCAATCGTTGAATTTTTCAGAATGTAAATCCACATCATATTTATGTGCCACACTATCTGTTTCAGATTTGGACCACTTCTCACCAGTGCTGCCGTCTTTGTTTTCAAAACTCTTAACTATTTCCTTAGCTTCTTCTTCGTCTAAGTATGGATTAATAGTTTCTTCAACATCACAGAGCATTGCTTCAACTTCTTCATGATGGTCTTTTCTCATATCTTCAACAAAATTATCAAGCACACAAATTGCTTCTTTCATTCTTTGATTATCTAAATATTCATAAAAAATCTCTTTTAAGGTCATAATATCATCCTCCTTTATTACAAATTATCATATTTCCTCTTGACACGTAGCTCAAATATAGCTAATATATAGACATAAACATTATTCATCAATGTTTTACTCCGTAGTTATTGTTTTTGTCCTCCACCTTCGGGTGGGGGAATTTTTTTATTGACAAATAGCTTAATTGAAGTAATATATTAAAAGCATTGCTTGCTTTTAATCACGTCCTCTGCGATTTTTATCGTAGAGGATTTTTTGTTGATTAAGGTATTTTGTAACACCTTCTTTGGCGAGTTGGTCGGCAATCTGATTGTTGATAGAATCTATCTGATAATATCCTGTGTGGGATTTGATTTTGGTAAACTTTATGTTTTGACTTAGATTGCGGATTTTATAAGCCCAAAACATCTGTTGTTTGAAACTTATGTATTGTTCATGAGTTCTAGGCTTATCAATGTTGATTTCACCTTTTATGTAACTGAGAGCTGTTTGCGAATCGGTAATTATTTCACAAGGTTTACTTCCAGCTAAAATAGCAGCTGTGTAGATGGCTATTAATTCAGCTTCATTAACATTTCGTGCCTTACTGAAATAAGATATACATTTTCGACTTTCATTTTTACAGACCACAATTCCTATTCCGGCGATTTTCTCTCGGTCAAGGAAGCTTGCGTCTGTAAAAATTCTAAAAGTCATAATCCTATCCAATAACAGCCAGCAAAAAACCAGCCGCCCCAAATACATTCAGCCAATTGTGTTGGTCCACCAATAAATTTAACTTTAGTAAATAATTGAGGTTTCCATTCATATAGTTCCCAGCATAAAGCATAAATAACAGATATACCAAAGCCCAAAATTAAATATCTACTATCGATTAGTGCCATAGGTAACATTGGCATACTGTATCTCAATGTCATATACATAAAGTCATAAACAACGCCGTATTTTTCAAAATATCCTTTATTAGCGCAATAATCACAAGGTATATGATACCAACGAGCATTATATCGTTTAATTAAAGTTTCATCTATTCCCCAGCGACCAATATCAAAGCAAGCTCCATGTCCTCTTGAAATCTCTTGAAATTGTAGCCAAGCAGCTATTATTATAGCAATTAACCAAGATTGCCATTTCGTATAATCGGTGACATAAATTGATAAAAATAAGGCAATCATAAAGGTTGTTTGCACTCCACGATTGCCCCAAAATTTAAGATGATTTAAGTCGCTACCAAACCAGCGTCTCGCAAAAGCCCCAAGTATAAGGTAAAGTAACACCATCATTTCAATGCCTCTATTTGAGCTTGAAGAATTGCAATTTGGGCCAATAACTGTTTCTTAGTAACGAATCCGTTTTCAGCTACTTCGGAAAGAGCTTCGTCTTTTTCAATAGTTGGCACTTTAGCGAATTGTGTGTCACTTAATACATCTAAACCATTGTTGGTAGCAATAGTTGCTGTACCGGCTGCGAAGGAAACGTTAAATGTTTCACCTTCATTGTTGCCGTTAACTCTTAATTCACCTTTTATAGTTTTATTAGATAACGTGCTTTGGCTGTCTTCAGTTATAGCTTTACCTTTTAAGATATTGAAATCAGATTGCAAATTAGCAACTTGATTACCTAAATCATTCTCTAAAGCCACAATGTCAGAAGCATTTTTAGCAACTTCAGAACTTAATTTATCGAAGTCTTCTTTTGTAATCTCAGTGCTGTCTACACTAATTGAGCAAGTTTCTTCGTCTATAATTATACCTTTTCCAGCTGTTAAAATGTTTTGTTTAGTGTTGAGAGCTTCTTCTGTTGCATATTTGGAGTCGTTTTCTAATTGAGATACTTTTTTAATAGTGCTTGAAATTACGGAATCCGAAGTTATATCGATTCCATAACCAGCTGTTAATTTATCTTGTTTAGTATCTATGTGAGTAGTTAATTGATTGTAAACATCCGGTGTTGGATCAGAAGGTTGACCACCGTCTACGTATCCACTTTCTTCTACGACAACACGTGCTTTGTTTACTGTGATTAAATCTCCACCAAATACAGAAACATAGAATATACCTTCATTCTGCAATACTTCCCAAGGGATAAGAGCGACATCGTTATTTAAAACAACTAAATATCCTTCTTCGTCTTCTTCACGTTTGAAAACGGCTGTTTTTGTAAGACCATTCCATTCTTTTGTAAACGTAAATTTAGCGTGAAGATAATTTTTACTTCCGCTAACTACAAGATTACTTTCCAATCTTTCAATCTGTTGATTTCTAACTCTGAACAGTAAATTCATATTACCCCCTCTTTCCAATTCTAGTAGAAAGCATAGCAATTATAGTGTCATATTTGTCGTCGATTCGTTGAGATATTGTTTCGGTATGATGATTAAGAGATTCTTTTACATCGTCTTTGAAGGATTTTAACTCTTGTTTTGTGACATAATCTTGAAGTTCGCGTCTATCTGCTTTTGAACAAGTTTTAGAATAAGTAATTGCAACCGCACTTCCGAGAGCTAAAATAGCACCCCATAAAAACCCATTAATGACGTCCATTATAAAAATCTCCCAAAACATGACGACCTCTTAAATAAATGATAGATTAATTAATTGTATTTTGCAAGCAAAATCTCTTATAAGACGATATTCTCTTTAGAGCAATTATAGTATCTCTTTTAATTGTTGATATTGAAGCACCGACTTCTTCAGATGTTTCGGGTAGATATAGTTTTTTATTAATTCTGCACATAATAATTTTTGTTTGACGAGAGGTTAAGCCGGAATTACAACCCATTGAAATTTACATACTTTTTTCCAAGGTTCTGCTAATTCTCTTGCTGTTTTCATTATTAAATCAATATTATTCATTTCTTTTCTCCTCTCGTAATTTTACCGTAGCTCAATATATGAACTTTGTCAAGCGGAAAATTCTTTGGGTTCTTGCTGCCACCAATTTTCAGTTAAGCCATTTATCAAAAGTCAAAACTTCAACATTAGGAAAGTCTGCTGATTGTGGAACATCACGCAAATATTGCAAATATTTGAGTAAATTCAAGTAAGTATCATATGTATCTGTTGTAGGTAATAGACCTGATTTTTGTTTTTCATATCTATCACAACGAGCTAGTGTATCACTCAAATACTGATTGCGAATTGATTTTACTTGATTAGACTTTTCTATTTTTTGTTGTTCAATAACTTTTTCATCTGTATCAGGTAAAAATTCACCTTCAACTTGTACTAAAGTTATGTCATCTATTTCTTTAATTTCATCACATACTAAACAAGGAAAATCACCTGTTTCATTATGTGCTATAATTTTATTATCTTTAATTGCTACATACATTAGTTTTCTCCTTTTTATTCACCAGGATTTATCTCTTCACCTTCATCCTCACTGCTACTTACTGTATTATATGGTTGACCTTCTGCATAGATGAAAGCAAACCTTACAAAAGCTCCACCTAAAGTATAAATAATTTTTATAATATCACCTTTTTTCACTGGAACTGATTTATTACACTCAACTGAAACTCCATAAGCAGCTGATGCTCCTTCCCAGTCATAACCATTTGTTTCATTTGTAATAACTACATATTGTCCGGCTGCTGAAGACCTTTTATCAAAAATAAACCACCCATTCGCTGGAGCTGTATAAGTTGAACCACTTGCACCAAGTGTTAAATTAATATACCGAGATGATGGCATACTCCAACCAGAGATTGTTGATTTATCATTATAGTCTAATGCATGGAATACTGTTTTAGATTCTAAATAGTCTAGATGACCTGTATTTGTCATAAACATATGAGAAAAACATACATAATTAACACGTGTCCAAGTCGTACCAGAATCTGCTGTTTCTAACATTATATTTTGTTTAGTATCAAACCAAACCCCATTATTATCATCAAAAGTAGTTAATTTCGTATCTTTTTCTGCATAGGCTTTAGAGTTAATAACAACTAATTTTATTGCATAATCTGGAGTTAGAAAATATGTAAGACCATATCCACTTTCAGTTGCTGTAAATGTTTTAACTCTATCATTAACAAACTCAATACTCTTCAAACTACCATCAGCATTTCTACCATTCGGTATCAATCCTTTAACACCTGGAAGTGCGAATACAGTACTACCAATATATCCGAATCCGTTAAAGACTTGGTCAATGGAAGCCCAATTATTTGCTTGTGTTGAAGAACATATTGATACTGCAAAAGAACAGCCGGATACCCAAGTAGAACCAGAATCAGTTGTCCACTTTATAAAATTGTTTGTGGTATCATACCAAAGCATAAATTGTTTTCCCGATGGAGCAGTTGCACCTGAATGAACAGTTCCACCAGCCTCACCTACAGCTTCAAATTCTTGTGATGGTTTTAAAAATACAAACTGTTGTGGATAATCTAAATTTCTACTACTCCAAACTTTATCACTCGCAATAGTAACCACATCAAATTTATTGCTTCCATCACTATTCTTACCAGAAGGTACATATACTTTACTTCCAGCTTTAAGAGTTAAAGTACCATTATTTAATTCAAGTTTAATATCTTGAGGAATCTTGGTAAGACAATTAGTTATTTTATTATCCATAAGAGTAGTTATGCGACTCGATTCGTCTTTCACTGCTTTATTTGATGGATATTTAGTAGTAGAATCATCAATTGTTTGGGATAAATTACTTTTAACTTGAGGGTCGTCATCACTATCAGTGATATATAATTCGGTATCAGATAACGTACCGGCGGCTTTTGCTTCGTCATATTGCTCTTGAGTTAATTGATTGATTATAAGCTGATTTAATTTAGTATCTGTAGGCATTATTTATCACTCCTTTTTCTTAAATTATATTTATTTATTTTATATTGTCAATACACTTGTCACATAAGGACTCTAGTTGACTTTATTATTTTTTTAGAATAAAATGGCATTAAAATTAAGGAGTTGGATACAATGGCAACTAGAATTGAAAAAACAGATTTGGCTCGTGACGCACTTTATGATAAAGTAAACACCATGATTGACGAAGTGAATACTAAAATCGATAATAAAGATTCACTTCCTTCTCAGACAGGTAATGCTGGGAAGTTTTTAACAACCGATGGTACAAACGCTTCTTGGGGTGACGCAGCTGCGATCATATTACGAAAATGGTAGTATATTTGGGAAATAAGCGTGCCGGAGATGGAACATTAGATTCTAGTCTAATGAATTTCTTAAAAGACGAAGGTAATGTGACAATACCTTATGGCACTACAAAAATTAAAAAAGGAATGTTTGCTCATATGGGAAATTTAACAGATGTTAAAATTCCCAATTCAGTAATATCTGTGTATGAGAATGGTTTTGATGGAAGCACAAATATAACCTCTGTGGATTTTGGAACTTCAGTAACTTATATTGGAGATTATGCTTTTCAAAATTGTAATAAAATGACAAATATAAAATTCTCCCCAGTATTAAAAACTATAGATAGACAAGCATTTTCTTTATGCTCGTCTTTAACTTCTATCACAATTCCTAATTCTGTGACATCAATATATAAGAACTCTTTCCATGGATGTACTAATATTAAAGAAATTAAAGTTGACAACACAGAAAATTCAATCCCAGGTGCGCCTTGGGGTGCGGAAAACGCAACTGTAATTTGGTTGAGGTAATTATGAAATTTGGTACTAAAAATATTAAAATTTTAGCATATAATGAAGAAGCCTATATTGGACTCTTAAATGGTACAATTAAGACGTTTAACGTACCAAATGGTGTTAATGAAATAAAAGATTATTTATTTTATAATTGTACGTCTTTATCTTCTGTCACAATTCCTGATTCTGTGACAATAATAAGAGCAAGCTCTTTTGAAAACTGTACGTCTTTAAAATCTATTACAATTCCTAATTCTGTGACAAGTATATATACATTCTCTTTTAAAAATTCAGGATTAGAATCTATTACAATTCCTGATTCTGTGACAGAAATGGGATCAAGCTCTTTTGAAAATTGCACAGCTTTAAAATCGGTAACTTTATCAAATTCTTTAAAAGATTTGTTTCGGTCTTCATTCTCCAATTGCACCTCACTGACATCTATTACAATTCCTAATTCTGTGACATCTATAGATGGTTATGTTTTTGAAAACTGTACGTCTTTATCTTCAGTTACAATTGGTAATTCTGTAACAGAAATGGGAAGATGGTCTTTTTACAATTGTACAGCTTTAAAATCTATTACAATTCCTGATTCTGTGACAAGTATAGAAGAAGATACATTTGAAGGTTGTACAAATCTAACATCTATTACTGTCGAAGATAAATCGGAAGGCGAAATTTCAGGCGCGCCTTGGGGTGCAACAAATGCAACCGTAACTTGGACGGGGGGGCTAAATTAATTATAAATACTACTCCAGCTGACGCAACCGTAACTTTTAGTACAGGGGAAATATCCGGAAATCAAACAGTAGTCAAAAAAGGAACAGTGGTAACGTACACCGTTTCTAAAAATGGCTATTACAGTACTTCGGGAACAGTTACTGTAAATTCTAATCAAACACTCAATGTGTCTTTGGAGCAAAAATATTATAATGACGGACAAATAATGTATGAAAGTGCGTCGGGTGGTGCTTCAACAACACTTAATCTTCAGACCTCTGGACGTTATCAAGTTATTTGTATTGGTGGAGGAGGCGGAGCCTTTCAAAGGCACACCAATTTTTTAAATAACATGGCTGCAGGGGGTTCAGGGGCTGGTTTTAACTGTGTTTTCCAATTGGTAAAAGGAAATTATGTTGTGAATGTTGGAAACGGAGGAGCTGGCATATATTCGGTACCAGGAGGGGGTCAGCCCTCTGTGGGAAAAGCTACCGATGGAGGAAATTCTCGTTTTGGAGATAGTTATGCCTACGGTGGGGGAGGTGGTGCAGTTGCTCCTAATTCAGTAATTACAGCGGGGGCGGGAGGAGCTACGCCTAAATTGAGTTATAGTGTTATCTCTTCAACTCTTAACCAAGCTGGAAACCAAGGAATGACATCGACAACTAAATACACCCCTGCGCCGGGTGGGGCTCCTCTATACGGTTCTTATGGAAAAGGCGGTGATGCAGTTACAGATGCCTCGAAAGTTAACGGTACTGCCGGATATGTTAAAGTTATATTTTTAGGAAAATAGATTTAATACCCATCAGCGAGCCAATTGATTTCGCCACTTACATATTCTCCAGAAGCTAGGCTTTTTAAGCCTACTTTGAAGGATTCTTTGGATATTTCTCTAACATCTGCAATAGCAGCTTCTTCGGCGTATAATATAGACGCCATGATTTGTGGTGAAGTATAAAATCTCTTACTAAATTTAATCTCAGTAAGCTCACCGGCTTTTACTTCAGATTTACCTTTTTCCACAGTATCTTCTACATCTACGTAAACTGTGGAATCGACAACTGAGAATCGGCCATTCAACGGTGGAATTGTTAATCTAAAGCCAACGTAAGCGTCTTGATATTCATATTCTCCAGGAATAAATGGACGGACTTCTTCATAATTAACTGGACAATTATTAGCTACCCAATCATCGAAATCAAAATCTCCATAATCACCAGCTTCAAAATCGAATAAAACAGTGTCGCCTTGCTTTTCATCGTTGTCAAATAAAAAGAATTTACTTTCGACGACTCGTTTATCAATGTAACGTAATGGAACTTCACTTACGATGATTTCTTCGTTACATAATTTATCAACGATTCGAGAATAAGAATCGCTTATTGTGATAAAACTCTCTGAAACAATTTTATCAACACTTTTCTCGTAAAAATCACGAACTTTAATTCCTAAATCTTTTACTTTTTTCTCGACAACTTTACTTTCCCAATCATTAAAAGCAAAAGATTCGCTTTCCTTCATTGTAGCTTGACGCTCGTAATACCAAGTTTTGTAGGGATAGAGCATTCTCTCAGAATCGTATCCGATTCCGTTTAAATTATCATAAGTCCACTCTACCCCTGACCAAATAAGCATATTACATTACTTCAAATTCAAGTTCCATTGAAAATTTAGTATCTGCAGCTCCTGTAAATGGAGTTTCGAATACCAATCTATCGAACATAGAGCCACCAGTGGCAGCGTTAAACACACCAGCCTCAGTAATAGTTCCCAAAACAGCACCTCTATCCCAATCAGCTTTAATCGAGAATTTTTTAGATCCAGAGGCCCAAGTCCAAGTACCAGCCTTACGGTATTTTTCAGCAACTAATGTTGTTTGTGTTTCGCTAGTCGCTGTTGTTCCAGTACCAATGGCAACATGAGATAATTGCGCTGGTCTTTCAGAACTAATTAAAGATGAAATAATAATATTAAAACCACTGTTGACAATCATATTATGTTGTTCATAAACTTCAACTCTACCATCGTCGTGAGTTAATGTTGCTCTACCAGTGCCTTTAAATTTGATTTTGTTAGTCATATTGAGCTCCAAAATATAGTTTTGTAAACAAAGTTAGAGGTTCACAATCAACTCTAACACTATCTTTTATATTAGCGTATTCTGCTGAATAATCAAGAGTTAAATCAACATTGCTCTGTGTAATCATAATACTAATATAATCTAAGTATTTTTTATACGAAAATTCACACTCGGCTTGTATTCCGTCACTTCTCTTTATGTGAATTTTGCCGCCGTCGAGATATACGTCCAAATAATTAGAAAACGAATCGGTTAATCTAACAATTTTAATGAAATCAGGAGTTGCTGCGTCTACAAATACTTTAAATCTTATTGAGAACGTTTCTTTTAAATTAATGTCGTATTTTAACTTCATTAATTTATTGAGAACTAAACCTTTGTCATATTTAGCGTCAGCAAACGTGATATTTGCCGATTCGTTAGGTTCCACTTCCCCTTTGACATCTTTTAACGTATTGTTAAATCTCAAACCTAATTTCTCAAGATATTTAGAGTTTGGTTTTGCAATCGTTATGAGCTTTTCAATCTTACCACCATAATTTGAAGCGTCTTCTGAGTTTAACCAAGTTGTAGATTTTCCTTGTTCAGAATCCCAAGCCCATTGTAAATCTTCCCAAGTCAATCTCTCTCCGTGTCTAAGAAATTCCGCTTCATACCAGTTACGTGCAATAGTGTCTTGTTTTTCACCATCTTTAGTTACTCGAGGTAAGTGAATTGGGAAAAAGTGCTCAGCATTGGAATATCCGTCAAGCATAGCCATTGTACCTTGTGGTCCATCTTTAGTTAATCCGTGAGTTGTACCAAACCAAGGGGTCAATTCTTCAGGATAATATTCCGGAGAGTTTTTGAATTTATTAACTTTTCCCAAAGCATTATCTATTTCAAGAAGTACATTTCTATTTTGCTTTAAGTTTTGTTTAATTTGTGCATATAAAGCTTTTTCAGAATAAATACCTTTTCTTGAAATAGCTTTAATAAAGAATTTGGCGTCACTAGAAAACCCCGGATTTAATACCGTATTATTATCACCGCTAACAGTGAATAAAGTAATACCTGATTCCCAACCGGCACCGGTTCTAACTTCATAAGATACGTAATTCTCAGGTTCAGCTACCCAGTCAAAACGTAACGAATCGAGGTTTGGTGTTACATAAAGTTTTTTAACATTCTTCGGAGGATTAAGTGCTCCATAAGCAACACTAGGATATTCAGATTCTTGTCCTGCAACATTAAACGCTTTAATTAAGAATTGGTGTGTATTTTCATCTTCAATCTTAGTATAATAATATTCCAATTCAGTAAGACCTGTAGCAATTAAATCTGCAGTTGCCCAATCTCCGCCTTCGCGAATTTCATAATAAGAAGCTTCTTCGAGAGAATCCCATGTTAAATGAATATTTTCTATGTTTCCAGTAGCTTGGAAGTTTTGAACTTTTCTAGGAGCTTCACTTGCAATTTCACTAACTTTGAAATCAAATATAGGAGCTGTATCTAAACTAGGATATAATCCTAAGACTGTTCCCGGAAGTATTTTAAATTCATAATCCCCAGCTGGGTGACCATATATGATATTTCCGTCTTCTACTTTTCTTTGTACCCATTCTCCCGATTCGTCACCTTGAAGACGTGAGTAAACAATGAAACTACCGTCATAATATTTATAGTGGTCCCAATCTAATTCTATACCAATCATTAAAGAGTTTTGTAATCTATTTAAATTGAAAAATTCTTTGAAATTAGCGTCTTTAATGTGTGGAATAATATTATAATCAGGACGAGTATCGGAATCATTATCTTCTAACTCAATTCCTGTATCGGCTTCCTGTTGTTTTAATCTGTGAATTTCAACAGCGGATATAGAAATTTGGTCTGGATTACCTTGATTCTCAGATATTGAAATCACTTTAAATGGTTTCGGATTTCCGTAAGTGCCGTCAGTTCCGGATAATGTAAACACTGCCTTTTCAAAAATATTGGCCGGTAAAACATTATCCAATCTTAATTCTTTAACTCTACCAAATTCAGTATTTTCTACAGCACATCTAAATAAATTATAAGATGTCTGAATATTAAATTCATAAGCGACCCCAGGTTCAATAAATACATCATCTCTTAAATAAACAGTAGAGCGATCAGGGGAAATACCTTTAATTCTTCCTGTTTGAGAATAATTCATTGTTGGGTCGGCAATAAGGATTGTGTCAAATAAATTAACATTCATTGCGGCACGGTTAGTAGAAAAAGAAACTGTCATTGTTTCTTTTAGACTCGTAATTAAATGATAGCGTGCTTTACGAATCGCTTCACTTTCTTTAATGCAGCCAATCGCGTTAAAATCATAAGGAATACGTCCTAATTCCTCAATGTCTTCTTTACCGTACGGAGTCGTAACTCTACGTCTATTTTCTTCCCAATTCAGATTAGGGTCAACATAAGTTACAGTATAATCATTATAACGAGCGGAAGGTTCACTGAACGTATATGTAAATCCATCAGGAGTAACGTTCGTTGGATTAAAGATTTGTACAGCTGGTTTTTCCGCGTCTTCATAAGTTAAACGCACTAATCCCATTGCGTCTTCATAAATAAGCGCGTTAAAACTAGCAGCTATATAATTTAACATCTCTGGGCCAGATTGAGATTCTGTAATTAAATAGTTGAATGTATAACGAGGTTCTAATCCACCACTTCCGTTATCTACCATTTCATCGCAGTATTTACCAGCTTCGTAAAAATCCCATTTATCAGGTGTTACTGGATAATAAGCGTTTACACCATATCTGTCGTTTACAATTAAATCATATAAGCACCATGCCGGATTGTTAGTCCAAGCAATTTTAAACGTTCCGTCCCACAAACCATTATAGGTATGAGTTTCAGGATTATAGTTTGAAGGTACTTTGATTTTAAGTAATTTATAAATACCATAAATGTCAGGTAAAGAACTAACTTGTTCGCTAGTCTTAATTGTTAAATGTGCGATTGCTGTATTCTTAAACTCTTTATCATTGGCGTCAACTTCTTCATATTGTGAGAAATATAGCGTGAAGAAATATCCATAACTACCAGTAGAAGAAGCTTGTGAAACACGAGTTACTTTAATTTCATAAACAACTCCTTCTTTATCATCTCTTACAACAGGAATACGATAATCTTTTACATAAGTGGAAGTGGTTTTACCATTTATGTATAAATCATTAAATCCATAAGTAACCCAGCGACCTTCTTCCCAATCGCTTTTTCTATATTCAATTCTAAACTCACCGGTAGCGTTATTTACATTGCCTTTTTTATCAGAAGAATATAAAGCACCTATTCCGATTCGCACATCTATATAGTCAATGTTCGCACTTGAAGTTTGTCTTGTCAAAGAACTTCCTTGTTCTTTCAATTCTAAACCTACAACAGTACCTTTTCCAATACCACCTAATGTGAATTTTATTTTTTCATCTTTACTTTCGTCACCTTGTGTTAATTGTAAAGTATAATCTGTAAAATTCTCTTGCCCATCTGAAGCAAGTAATGGAGTATCGTTAATAAAAAACGAACGCTTACCGTTTTCTAAACCTTCGATTGGGCCTTCACAAAGACCTAAAACAAGTTCCGCATTATCGTCATTTCTTAAATTATCATCTTCAGTATGAGTTTTTTTACTTCCACCACCAGAGAAAGTCAAATTCATTTAATTATCCTCCAACAACACCAGAACTTACACCGCTTTGTCTATCAACAGCTTGAGTATTTACTGATAAATATTGTCCTGCAACTTTATATAATCCATAGCCAATAGGAATAGGAGTACCGATTTTTGTAGTATTTCCGTTATTGCCAAATGTACGTGAGGATTCGGAATTATCAAATGATGTATCGGTTGAAGGAGCTAAAAGCAAACTAACACCAGATAACATCATAGATAAACCAATACCACCGATAATACTTGACGTAGTTGAACCAAACCACCCCAATCCAGCTAAGCCAAAAGCCCCCGGTCCCAAAAACACAGCTGCTGTTAATATTATTGCACCAACAGCTATCATTGTCCAAGGGAAAGAGTTTCCGCCACCACTAGCTGAAAATATAGGATAAATATTTAATTCCGAACTTCTAATACCGCTAGATAAACCTATAGCGTCTGGACATTCTGCGACTCGGCATATAAATCTTTTACCGTCTTTGCGAAATAATTTATCTCTAAATTGGTTTGTAAGCCCACGAATAGCCTCAACTGGAGTATCTGCATTTACTTCATATTCCTTTGGACATATTCTCTTCAAAGCACCGTGAAATATAATCTTAACTAACATCTATGCCCTCGATAACTACAGTTCCTCTATTAGAAACTTTATAACACGAAATTTTGTCTTTGCCAACTATAAAATGATATAAATAATCCCAATTTACAAAGGAATCATAATCTTCTTTACTCAAATTAGAACTTTTATTTATGTGCGTATGAAATGTGGCTATTACATCGCTTTTTTCCATTTTATCTAAATCATAACAGGAAAAAGTAAAATTATCACTTTTCTCATCTGCACAATTTTCTATTTCGACAACTTCTCCAGAACGAAGAATATATCCACCTCTTTCAATGCCGTTATCAGAATACATAGATTTTAATTTTTCGAAAGTATCTTTATTTAGTTCCATATTCTACCTTCCTTTCTTCAGGTACATCTTTATGACGTATGCGAGCTAAAGTATTATTGCGGAAAACACCCATGTATCTATCTACACTCGACAATCTATCTTGTACGTGATGTAAAATGCGATTATTTCCAACCCAGATCGCAGCGTGTGAAGCTACTGAGCAACCTAATGCGATTAAATATAAATCACCGATTTGTGGAGCTTGAGAATCATCAAGTAAATAGAAACCTTCGTTACGGAAATTATCCATATAAAGATTTTGACCCTTATTCCACCAAAACTCAACACGAGCATAATCTGTCAACTCAATTCCAAACTCGTTTTTATAGAAATCTCGAACAAGACTATAGCAATCGGTACTTCCGTAAACAAATTTACGTCCTATGTATTTTGAAACATCTACTTCCATTATTTTAACTCCGTAAACGGAAATTCAGGAGGCATATATCTTCTTGCCGGAACATTGAAGTTTACACCATCCATGGGGTTTCTTAATTCCACTTGTATTAATTGTTTATTAACAGTTTTAATAAACCAAATTATCCAAGTCTTTTTCTGATAAACAGGTCTATTGTTTATAACATCATCATATAATACTAAATAACGATTTACAACAGCTCTGTTTAACAATCCACTTCTAATAAATGTAGAATAAGCACCGTCTGGGTTTGCTAAACTCAACGTCGGCCGAGAATATGAATCGGCAGTTGCGCTAGAATATCCTTCAAACAAAAGAGGTAATCCAGTCCAATCGAATCCATTCCAATTAACAGAGTTATTAGCTTTTAAATGTAGATAACTTCCATCTGCTAATTTAATTTCGTAAAATTGAACAATGCCATCACCAATGAGTTTCTGCGCGTCTTCCAAATGCTCTTCCGGAATATCACAAACTCTAAGTGAAGTATTTTTAGCGTCAGAACTAACCTCGCTGTATAAATTTCCACTAGCCTCTGTTGTTTCTCCAGTTCCCTCATCGTAAGTATAACGAGTTACAGATACTCTATCAATAACGTTATTTGCTATGAAATCGTGAAAACTTCCCGATTCGTCAACGACGTTAATGCAGTAAACATCTTGCTCAATTTTATTGACACCACGCCAGAGATAGGTTTCGGTTTGTAAACTTTTACCTTCGACAATTCTCTCTACGACGTTGTGAAAATTAAACTCGTATAAGTATCTCATTCAGAAACCTCTTGTAAACTTATCGTAAAGTCTTTGACGACCGCTTTTTTCCCGTCGGTTTGTGGGATTTTGAGAGGCTCTGCAAAACGTACAGGTACATTGCCGAATTGCTCGTCTTTGTAAATAAAAGTTTGATAAGTACCCATAGTTTCATAAAACGAACAAAGTGCAGCCACATTGTCTTTCTCCTTATTAGTTTCGTAATCAATTTTATCATCTTTGAAATAATATCTAAATCCAGTAAATGTTAATTCAAACTTCTTTAGCATTGGAGAATTAGGCTTTGAAACAAAAGCATATCCATTACCTAACTCTATTGTATCTGAGTTATTGATATAATCAAAATTTCTTTTGTGATTAGGAAAATTAAAAGTTTCCATTATTTTCTCCCTGCTACAACTGATTGAATTAATCTTTTAGTTTGACCGCCATTACGAATATCTCTAGAGATTGTCGCAATAATATCATTTGGACCCATTTGAGCTTCCTCTTCTTTAGATACAACCCAAACATTAACTACTGAAGGCTCTGAAGCAGATTCATTATCATAGCTCATTCCACCCAATTGAGCAGCTGTGTTAGATAATGTTTGTGCCGCATTTGTGTTCAAATCGTTCAAGAAGTTAGTGCCCAAAGCGTCAACTGCTGATTTTTTAAGTACGTATTCACCCGGCATAAGTTTTGCACCAACAGAATCTCGATTCGCAGTACCACCACGAACTAGACCACCGGTAGCGGAATGCGTGCTGAAACTTCCAGAAGAAGTAACTCCTCCACTTTCCGTTACTCCATTGCCCATGAAATAATTAGCACCGGCTTCTATTGCTTTAAAGACTATCATTTTGATAATCATTTTATTTAAATCTTCAACAATAGAACGTGCCATGTCTTTAAATGATTCTTTTACAGACTTAGAACTTGTGCTAATCTCGTATAAAGCGTCACTTAACCCATTACCGACATCTTCAGCAAATAATTTACCCAAACTTACGCTATCATACTGTTTAGCCATTTCTTGTACAGTTTTATACCACCCTTCGGCAAATTTTTCCCATGGGGACAAGCTACTATTACGTATAGCGTTTAATTTATCATTTAGCGTACTTAATTGTTCGTTGATGTTATCTAACGATACATTATCTAAATTGCCAAATTCACCTTCAACTTGTTGAATGCTTTTATCTAAAGATAACATTGTCGAAACAACGTTATTTGATTTTCTATCAGCTTCTTCAACAGAAATTTGACCTTTATTAACTGCGTCAAACAAATCTCCGTATGATTTTTTCATATCATTTAAGGTTTGTTTATTGACAACTCCAGCTTTTAAAGACTCTAATTTAGAAGCTTTATTTGAATAATATCCATATAACTCAGACATTCCGGCGGTTGAATTTTCATTAAGATAATTCAATGCGCCTTGTCTATAAGCAGAAGCTCTTTCACTAGGGTATTGAGCTGCGGCAATGCGAAGTTTATATGCTTCGAGTAAAGCGTCGGTTTTAGGCATACGACCTCTACCGCCGAGTTTATTAACTTTAGATCCTAATTTATTTAACTCAATCTGTTTTTCTAACGGAGATAATCCGGTTTGATTACTTATTTTTATTTGACCAGCTTGTTTTATTAAATTTTGAAGATTTTGTTTCTTGCCTTCATCCTCTTCAATACCTAAATATGATTTTGCTAACTCCATAAAATTATCAATGGAAGTAACGAAATTTTCAGATAAACTTCTTTGAGCTTGCTTCGCTTTAGTTTTTACTTCTTCGTATTCTTTACTACCTTCTGTTAATTTGGATAGAGCTTCTTCACTTGATTTATTTAATGCTTCAAGATTTGCTTCATAGTTAGATTGTAAAGATGTAAGTATAGAATCGTTGACTTCAACGCTTTGTTTATTCAACGCTTTAATCATTGAGGATTGAACATTTTGAACCGAAGTTTCAAAATCTATTAATGCTTTTCGACCTTCTTCAGATAAAGGCATATTTTTAGTAATTTCTTGATCCGTAAGCAATATTTGATTTGCCATTTTTAAGGTGGCTTGTATATAATCTTTAATGAAGAGGTTGCTTTGCGCTTGAATTTCATTTAATACATCTTTTTTAGCGTCATCTCCGCCAGCTCTAATTCTATCTAGCATAGAATTTAAATAAGCGTCAGCTCCCCCTTGTTGATTTATCCAAGCTAAAGCTGCACCTTTTTCTTGCTGAGTACCTTGTATATCACCAAAGGCTTGTGGAATAAAGCCACCATAATTTTTTATAAATTCTTTTCTATTATAGCTTAATTTAGCACTGCTTTGTACATTTAATTCTTCTTTTTGAGCTTCTCTTAAATCAATGACAGCGTCTAAAACTCGTTTATAAGATTCAGCTAAATTATCGTTTGACTTAATAAACGATAATGTAGTTTTCATTGAATCGCCATATTTAGAATTTAATTCTCCAATAGCTCGGTTCAATGCGTCTGCATTTTTAGTATATAAATCTCCTTTAGTAGTTAAATCTTCATAAACTTTATCCAGAGCGTCTATTTTTTCAGAATGTTCTGTGATTTTTTCATTAATATTATCTAAACTATCACCTAAATCAAAGAAATTCTTATAAATTGTATAAGCAGCGTCAGCAATTCCAAGTAATAATCCGACCCAGCCAAACAAAGTCATTCTTAAACCCATAAACGCCTTAGTGGCAACTTGAGCCCTTGTAGCTAATCCGTATAAGTTTTTACTAACTTTAGTTAATGCAGCTATTGTTCCAGCAGATATTAATATAGAAAAGCCAGTTTTACCAACTACACTAGTCGTCAAATCATTTAAAGCTTTTAATAAAACCGTTAATGATTTTATAAAAGGATCTAAAGCTGTATTTACAGCGTCTTTGGTTATGTTCGTAAATCTATTAAATTGAGAACTTAAAGTTCCCATATTTTTTTCAGCAGCTCTAGCGGTAGCACCTGTTTCATCAAATTTATTTACTAATTCACTTGTAACATCTAATTGTGAAATAGCAGCTAAATAAAATTGTGCCGCACGCTTACCAAATAAATCATAAGCATTTGCACTATCGACACCAGCAGCTTTCAAATTCTCAAGTACACCAATTAAACCTTGAGTTTTGAAATTTAATTGTTCTTGTGTAAGACCAAGTTCTTTAAGAATATTAGAAGCTTTTTTACTAGGAGCAATTAACTCTGAAACAACACCTCGTAATCCAGTACCGACAACCGAAGCTCTAAGACCAGCGTTACTAGCAGCACTCGTTACAGCAGCAAATTCTTCAAAATTAACATTCATACTAGCTAAAGTAGCACCGGCATATTGCACACCCATTCTAAACGAATCCAACGTGGCTTTAGTATTATTCATACCAGTCACCATAACATCGGAAAGATGAGTTGCTTCTTCAGCATTTAAACCCCATACGGCTAATGTAGAAGTCATTACATCTACAGAACCTTGGAGCGAACTTCCTGTTGCGACAGCTAAATCTGAAGTAGTTTGTAAAACGTCATTAATTTGACTTGCAGATAAACCTGCTTGACCTAAGGTAACCGTCGCGTCAGCTAATTCTTCGACACTGTATTTTGAATTTGAACCAACTTTATAAATTGTTTTAGACAATTTATTCATTTCACCATCGGTTGCTGTAGTAATAGCTTGAATTTCTGCGAATTTTTGTTCCATCTCAACAGCTGAGGTAACTGCGGATTCTATAGCTCCGGTAAGGTCTCCAATTAATTTATAAGAGAAGAAAATTTGAACTCTTTTTCCAAAGTTTTCAAAAACATTACCTAATTTACCAGCTGCTTTTTCAGTAGCATTTAATTGTTCGTTAAATCTACTAACCTCTTTTGTACCTTTAGAAAAAGAACCTTCTAATTTACCAATAGATGTAACAGCTTTATCTAAATGCTTAGTTGCAACTTCAGTATTCTTAGATAAATTTGCCCAATTAAGTTCTTTTCCAATAGAACCTATTAATTTTTGAATATCTCCAAGACTATGTTTTAATGAAGTTTGTAATTCCGAAAGTTTAGCTTTAGCTTTGTCAGTATCAGCTGTGAATTTTATAGGAATTTCTTTCTCATTTGCCATTTAAAGCACTCCCAAGAGCTTGTTGTAATTGGTCCGCACTCTGAATATTATGAACTTTATCAGGTTCTTTTTTACCACCACCGAGTGCTCTTGAAATTATGTTAGCAAGACTTTCATAATTTTGCAATACTTTCATTTGCTCTTTTTTGAAAAAAGCTGATGTAGCTACTTCTATTTCTCTAAAAGTAACTTGAAACATCAGCTTTCTGAACGGCTTATTAAATGCTAAAAATACCGATTCTTCAAATGAAGTGGATTTTACCCATTCTGAGTAGGTTTTAAATCCTTCGTTGCACCCTTGATTTCCGTTTCCATCGTCTTCAACTTGTCTACCATTCTTTTTGAAGACTTTAACGTAAAAACCATAAAATGTTCTGTACCCCAATCTAAAATTTTTTCAAATTCTTCCGGAGTTAAAGTGAATGGAGTAATCAAATATCCTTTTTCATTACCTTCTTCATCGTATTTTTTTAATACCGATTTAACTAAAGCGGTCTGAATCTCATTATCATAAGCCAGTTTATCTAATCCAGACATTCCACCTATAGCTTCGCTGATTTTATTCAAAGTACCAGCATACATAGTTAATGTGACGTTACGAATTTGTAAAGTATCTTCCATTTTTAATCTCCTAAAATAGTTTATTATAGTTAAACACTAACTTATAAAATTGTCAAGAAAAAACCTCGGAATAAATCCGAGGTTCAATCCGTGAGGTAAAAATGGATAAAAACCCCACTAAACTACCCTTTGTAAACAAACAAGTTAGCGTTGTAGTTTTTGAAGGCAGTCTTCAATTGAGGGTAAGCTTTGTAATCTTCCTTAGTCAAATCGTAAGGAGTAAATTCAAACGGCATATTACCATAGTTATCAGTTGTGAAACCAAGATTGAAACCAGCTGTAACTTTTGCTTTAGGGCAAATAATGGTAACAGGTTCGTTTCCGTTCGGCAAGATACCAACAATTTTAACACCGTAATAAGGCTGAACTTCATCTGAACCTACCGGAATCAAGTTTACGAAGAAACATCTGTCGTCAACTGCGAAATTCCAACCGGTCGGAATAGCTTTATCCAAAGTAATTGTTAATTTGTTATCTAACCACTCAGCTTTAGTAACTTTTGCCAAATATACTTTATCGTATTCTTTAGTGCTTGTGCTTTGCAAAGCGATTGTATCACCAGCTTGCAAATCACCTTGATGAGCCGTATCAACGCCTTTCAGAACAACGCTAGTAGCAGAATCACCACCAGTAATAGCTGTGTCGATTGCATAGTTACCAGACAATGTAAAGTTTTCACCAGCCAATTCAGCAGCATAAGCCAAGTTTTTAGCTGTATATTCATAAACTTCCATAGACATCTGAGTTGTAACACCGGTAACTTGAGAGTCAACTTGAGTATTTCTCAAACCTTGAGTTAAGGTAACTTCATTTGTTTCAGATGTTAAAGAAAAGTTTTTAATTAAACCAATGGAGTGTTCTTCCGGAGTTAAATCCAACACTTTATCCATAGGACCTACCATTACGGTAGAAACACCAATGTTAAATTGGTTAGTAATAGACTGTTGCATTTTAAATACCTCTTTGTAAATTTACAATACAGAGATTTCTCTCTAATTAGATTAGAACAAATTAAAATTATCTAATCAATAGTTTTTTTTGGTTGATTTTTAACTAAAAATCTTTTAATATCAATATAAAAGGAGATATTAAAATGGAAGATAAAATTGGATTTTCAGTGTACTTTTCTAAAAGTATTTATGACGAACTCAAAGCAGCTAAGCAGAGAGAAGGTCGTTCTTTAAATCAACAAGTAATTTATTGGGTTAAATTAGGTAAACTCTTAGATGAAAACCCAGAAATTAAGACAGCGTTGCTGTTGAAACAGCAGCTACAGTAATAAACTGTGTACTTCTCATTTCAGATTTTGACATCTGATTTATCATAGTTCCTTCAGTAGAAGTTAGAACTCCTTTTTCTACACCTTCTTTATCCAAAACTCGGAAGGCTTTCCCTGGAGCGTATCTACCAAACACATAAGATATAATCTTAGAAAGTTTATGATTATTTGCGTCAGCCCATGTGGAAACACCAACATTGAAATCTACATAAATATTTTTACCGTCAGAATCCATAGTTACGTGTCGTAAAATGACAAAGTCTTGTTGTGGATATTCTTTGATGTCAGCAAAATCATCGAGATTCAATATACCTATATCTTTTGACAATCCTAAATCTTTAATTTCTTCAACAATTTGATTGAAACTAGCTAATACAGATTGCCAATGGCAATAATACAAATCACCGTCATTCTCATTTACGGGTTGTAAAAATAAATCTTTCATTTATAATTCTCCACAAATTTTAATATTTTTTCTTCAATCATTTTAGGAGCTAATTCCTCTGCGATAAACATTTCCATCGGGTGGAATAAAGGTCTTCTTTCTTCATTACTCAACCCTTGGATTCGACCGGTAATTCTATTTTCTATCTCTTTCGGAAAAGGTCTTCTTGTAGAATTAAACGCCGAAATATAAGTAATTTTCATAGAACGTAAATCGTGTTTACTTTTCGGATTATCATAATATTTAAATGGGTCTTGAGCCAATAAATAATTTTTCAATAATCCTGTGTGAAACCATTTTTTACGATTACCTTGTTTTCTTTTAATTGTTGCTGGAGATAGAGGTTGCCATCTCGTTTCATTCCAATAAATTGAATGAATACCATCTATAGATCTCGGCGGATTTAAGTGATTTATTGCTTTACGAGCGATGTATTTAAATATCTTTTTTTCGATATTTTTACCTTCCTCAAAAGCCACTTTCTCAGATTTAAGTGTTATATCTTTTAACACTTCTCTAGCGGTTTTTTCCATTAAGTCCTTAACATTTAGCTGCATTGGCGACAGTTACCCCCACCAAATTATCCGACTTAGTTACTCTATATTTACCGTCGATAATATCACCTTCTTTGAGGTCTTTATTGCATACGAAAAGATATTTTCCTACCGTAATGTGCATATTATCAGTCATATTGCCAGATTGCTCAAAAGAGCACCAGAAATTACCCATATCTTTCATTTCTGTTGTTTCTTTTAAGCCGGTAATTTCATTGATTACATCAACTTGTCTTTGCCAAGAAACATATTTTGTAAGCACACGTAGAGTAAATGCTTTCTGAGTTGGTCCACAAGATTCTTCCTCGGCGTTATCCATAACCATCATTATTCTACCAGCTTGGGAAGTAAATATGTCACCAGCTTTAATGTCACAATCCATAGACGTAAACAACATCATACCATTAACAACATAGTTCGTATAACGACCAGTTAAAGATGGTTTACCTATAAGTCCTTTGAAGAAACTACCATCTTCTTTCTTATAAGTCTGATAAAAACGTTTACCTATAGAATAAAAATCCATAATTAACTCCCAGTAAAGGTATCTGTTAAGTTACCAACTACGAACAAATCAGAAGGCATACGATTATCGGTTGTTTCGTCTTCTAAATCAGCAAACAAATCATCGAGTTCATCTTCTAAATTATCAAACAATCGCATAAAATCGTCCATGGACATTGTAAATCTTGTCTGAGATACAATGTTATCCGATTCGATTTTAGCAATCAACAAAGGTAATGTGTTGCGAAAAGCAAGAGCAGCGTAAATCGCAACGATTCGATTCGCTACATTTGTTTTGATAGTACCGGCGCTTAAAGCCTCTTCTATTTTATCACTTCTTTGTTTAGCTTTTAAATAAGCGGCATACAAATCTATCATATCGTCGCTTAAATCTTTTTCACTAACACCAAGAATGGTTCTCACGTCGCTTTCAGAACAACTGTACGGCGCAAAAGGTATAATTCTATAAGTTTGACGAACAGTATTCATCACACCGTTTAAGGTGTAATTTATAATGACTATTCTGTTAGAAAAAACTTCACCTTCCGCAAGAGAATTAGCCTCTGCAGGAATATCAATTCTTAAAAACGTACGATTATTATCTGTAACTGGAACTTCTACATTTTTAAGATTAGCTATAGTATTACCTTTTATATCAAACACAGAATACGATACGACATCCGCCGGTTCGAGTTGTGCATAATCTCCATTTTTGGTAATTATTACAGAAATAACATTTGACATACCTGCAAAAGCGTAACTCATATCTCACCTACTATTTTGCTTTATATGATTTTTTAGACGGTTTGCGAACCTCGACTTGTGCTTCTACTTTTGGTTCTGGTTCAGCTTTTTTATTGATGTCGTATTTTTTAGCAAATTCATCTACACCAATTTTCTTCAACTCAGCGTCAGTAGCTTCTGGAGAAACGTAACATTTAATATCTAACATTTCTTTATTATTCCAATCTCTTACATGACGGTCGTATTCGACGATTCTATATCTTTCAGCGTCAAGAAAATCACCGTTTTCACACAAAAGAACCGGACCTTTTGTTTTAGCTAAAATTCTCATTTTAATCTCCTTAAATTTAAGTACTAATAAATCTTAAAGCGGATTCGTCTTCTTGTCAATATAAAAAGAAGGAGAGCTTTCGCTCTCCCATTCTTCTCGTCTAATTACAAAAACTATGCTTTGTATGTGTAAACGTAACGGCAATCCGGATAAATCAAAGAGTAACCAGTATTTTCTGTACGAACATATTGGATAATCTGAGAATTTACGTTGCGATTCTCTTCTTCAATACGAGAGTTAGCTTCAACGATTTCTTCCAAGGTATCTGGACGGTTGAACATCAACAATTTACCTTCAGGAACCGAGCTATCCAGTACGAATTTAACCGGTGTAAAGATGTTGCTCAAAGTCAAGAACTTCGGACCACCTTTTTCAGCCAACTGGTCTACCTCGTAAGCGCTAGAAGCAGATAAACCAAATAATTTCATCAATTGCAAGTAAGCGTCGATGTTACCAGCAATGGTGTCGATAGCGTGATATTTCTTAATAGCTGTAGCCAAAGCAGCCAACAGACCATCATAAGAAATTTTACCATTTGTAGCAGCTGCGTCCAAAGTAGCTTGTGACAAAGCTGTAGCTGCACCGTTTACACCATCACCGTTAATCATGATGTTTGTAGCAGCGTTCATTTTAGAAATTTCCAAATCGCGAGCAACACGGGCGGCAAAAGGAGTAATAATATCCAAAGCAGCTCTGCGTTCAAACTCGTATGTATACTCAATACCTGAACCATGTTTATAGAAAGTTACAGCCTTTTCACTATAGCGTACTTTGCGCATAGGAATGTTTGCACCTTCACCTACGCGGAAAGTTTTGCGCGCGTTTACATCGTCTTCAGCAACGATACGAATAAGTTCGTTACCGCTAGTAGTACGTGAACCTGACAACAAGTCACTTACTTTTTCCATCTGATCCAGATTGTTGTTCCAACGCAATACGTTATCGATTGCATAAGGGAACAAAATACGTGAACCCGGTTTTGTAGCAAAAGTATCTGAAGCTTGAGCCAAAGTTACTTGATTTTTGAAGTTATTGCGCATAGGCAAATTCATTCTCAACATAACTTGTTCAAAACCAGACAGACCTTTACCATTGTTATAAGCAGCAGCTTCATCGCCAGAAGACAAATCTACAGCCAAGTCCAAGAATTTATCCAGACCTAAACCGAAAGAAGCGGCTTCTTTAGACAGTCTTTCAGCAGCCATTCTTGCTTCAACATCACTTTCCGACAAGAGTGGATTGCAGATTTCGTCTAATTTTCTTTTTTTGATTTCAGTAATATTTCTCATCTTACTCTCCTAATTATTTCTGCAATACAACAGCAGTGTTAGCGTCGATAGCTTCAAAAACAACGATACCGGAAGCATTAGCAGTGTCTTTTTTAACTTTACCAGCACCAGCACCAACTACATGGTCACCAACGGCCAATTGTGCACTGCTAGCCACGCGATGTCCACCCTTCAAAGATACAGTAACTGTGATACCTTCACCTTGAGATTTACCATCTTCAGCGACTAAAATAAAACCAAGAATTTTACCGCCGTCAGTTGCCAATTTTACAGTGTTTGCATGAGCAGTATCCTGTTCAACAGCCAAGCCTTCCAAAGAATCCGTATTAGCAACTTCATCAGAAAGAGCAAAAGTCCAGTTGAAATCAGGAAGACTAAATCCTTCTACAGTATAACCAAACATTTATATTCTCCTTAATTTCTGACTTGGTAACATTCAATTGCAGCACTGTTGAATTTAGAATTTTCATCAGCACCAATCATACCTTTGGAAACACCACCAGCTGGCACTAATGTAGCCAAAATCTGTTGATTTTCACTCAGCATTGCAGAAATTTCACCCAAGTCAGATGGAACTTCTACATTTTCTTTACCAGCTGCCAAAGCGACTTTCTTAACCTGCTCTTGCAAAAATTCAAGAACGGCTTTCTTTTCACTTTCAGCTGCTGATAATTTTTCATTCAACTCTTTAAGTTCAGCTTCTTTTTCAGCAAGTGCGGCTTCTTTTTCAGAAACAACAGCTTCTTTTTCTGATAAAGTAGCTTCGAGTCCTTTAATTTTTTCACCTAAATCAAGTTGTTTTTTCATTTCAGCCAATTCGGCTTTCATTGCTTCAACTTGCTCGGCGGACAAACTAACGTTAGTTTTATCTGTCATTATATTCTCCAATTTACTATTAAAAGTAGCTACTAAAAATTCGGGAGTTTTACCAGAAGCAGCCAAACTCATTAGCTCTCCCTCGCTAAAGAACGAACGCTTCTTCTGTGAAAGGATTTTAGGGTTTTTAGCAGCACCTCTATTCACAATAGAAATTTCTGAGAAATTTGCCAAACCCTCCATTTCTAAATGGCAACCGTCAACACCTATTGTGTGGCCATTAGCGCAGGTTTTATCCCACCAATTTTCAAAGGTAGAATCTTCACCCATATAATCCCAATGGCATTCACTGCAATAAGCGTGTTCGGCTACAAATTGCACGGACACTTCGTCAAGCACATTGTTTTCAATCTTATTGATGATTGAATCACTCGTTTCATCACGCAATATGGCGCAATAAGCATACAGTGCTGTGTGACCATTGTCATCTACAGCTAAACGAGCTGAAAACGCACGGCCGATATTTAAATCATTGTCGTTGTGCATAACGTGAATGCCGATGTTTTCATTTGTATTGTTGATTTTGTCAGCCATTCCGTTAAGAATACTTTGATCAGCAGTAGCTCCATCAAAAATTGTACCTTGATGTACAGGCTCTGTGGAAAAAGCACGGCATTCAAAAATATAAAATTTCGAAGAATCTGTATCCTCGCCGAATTTCTCGGCGAATTTCTGTTTCAATTCTTCAGTCATCTCAATTTGTTTAGTCATTTAGTAATAACCTCATTCTATCTAAGAAAAAGGTTAAATTACTAAAAAAAGTTTTTCAATAGTTTTTTTTAGTTTAAAATAAACTACTCTGCGACTTTATTTATGTTAGATTTTGCACTCGCGGCGTCATCTGGGGTAATCTGTTTACCTTGAGGTGTATCCTTAGGTGTTGGATTAGCTTGATTGCCGTTAGGAGAACCATTGTCAAATACAAAATCGTTATCTTCAACTTGAGGGTCTTGAGAAGGAGAGTTCAAGAAGAATGTACCAGATAAATCTTCAGCACTTTCAGGGGACAAGAAACCATACATTTCAAGATTATAATATTCATCTGAAATTTTACCGATAGATAAATCTTTAAGTAAACGAGTTTGTTTCTGGATTCGCAAAGCCTCTAATTCTAAGTCAGGGCGTAATTCGGCGTGTCTAAACCAAACTTTAACTCTACCGTCAAAACCAGCCATTCTAAGAGCCAAAGTGAATATACGACTCATGATATCAGCAATCGGACGGTTGATGGATTCGGCGGACAAGGTAAATATACGACTTTCAACACTTGCCACATTGGTTCCGCCGTCACCACGACCTAAAACGGTAGCAACAACTTTAAGACCGGCTTGGTTTTGAGCGTTTAACGTTTCTATAATTTCACTAACTTGAAGTCCAGAACCAGGTTGCTTTTGATTAAGAATAGAAGGTTCAACCGAATCGGTGTGAGCAAATGGTTGGTCCGGACGTATACCGTCAAATTTATTTGCTATGGCGTTTAATTGAGAATTAATCCAAGAGTTTAATTTCTTACTATCATTAGCAATATCTTTTGGAGCACGATTTTTAATAACTTCTTCAAGAACTTTAATTGTAATTCTCGGATAGCCGACAATCTTCATAATTCTATATAAATCGTTTATAACAACTTGGCGTGCAGCAATTGTGTTAATTGCAGATGTAAAATAAGAATAGTTATACGGCGACGTAGGATTTTGTTTGCAACGAGCAGTAAAGAACGTTGGAATATCCAAACTCAAATCTCTAACATTATCTGTAGTTTGAAATGGTTTAAATACTCCCGAAGAGGTTTCTTTATATTTAACAGTGTTCATATCAACATTACGAATTTCATAAGGTTGAGCTGTTTTATCATACACTAATTCGCAACCAATAGCTCCGCGCATTAAGAGCATATAACGCAAACCTTCAAGGAACTCTTCCATGCTAGGTTTTGCCTGATAACCTAATGAATAATCCGAAATCTCAAAAATCTTATAAATAAGACCGTCGAGAATTTTTTGCCCTTCTCTAGAAGTTTCACCTTGATTATCAACTACTTTATAAAGCATTTCAGTATTAGCTGTCGTCAAATAAGCATTTAATGCGGCAGACACATCTGGGTCCGTGTGCATTAATTCTTCTATCAACTTTATACTATTACTGCTAAGACGAGTGCTTGAAATATCGTTTAAATGCTCAGTATAGCTCGGCATATCAAGAACTGTGTCAGTCTTGGTTGGAGCAAAAGTATCCGTATATGAAGTACCTCCGGCAGAGGTCTTCTTCTTAGGTAAAATAAACTCAAAAAGTTTGTTTATAGTAGATTTGGTTGCCATAATTACCACCTGCGTATTCTATTCTTATTATTATCATAAGAAAGTAAATTGTCATTGTAAAGAGAATTTTTATCCGAAACACCCACTAAATCTATACAACAGCGGTCTTCGATTTCTCCAGTCATGTTAATAACATTCCACATTTTTCTTGCAACAAACGAATAACCCAAAGCGTGAAAGAAGTGGTCGTTACCTGTGAGTTTTTTCCAACGTGGTTGAGCACCATCTTCACCATCATCACGAAACATATCACGTAAATGTTCAATAATCGTAGATTTTAAATTGCCGTATCCATAAAATTTCATTTTATGAGTGTTTATCAAATCTTTAATCGTATCTAAGTCATTCGTTCTGTTAATTGTATAATAATCTATATTCCCATCTAATTCAGTATGAGGTTCAACATCTCTGTTTTGGCCATAAACTACAGGGTATATTCTTTTTTCACTCCAATCACGGACCATATTTGACAATATGATTTGAGGGTGTCTATCGATTGCACCACATACAATATTATATTTTTCATCTAATTCTTTTAATCTATCTAACAATCTATCAAATTGCACGACTTCAAATAGCACAACATCCGATTCGTTTGTTGAAATTACGAGGTGACAATTTACACCCACGTCGATTCCCACAAAACAAGGTTTATCTTTTGAAATATCAGGAATACGACTGTCTTGCATACATTCTACAATATCTTTTAACTCAAGACGAGCGTTTTTATCTGCGTATTCTTCACCAAGTACAGTGTTTACACCTCGGCGAATTTGGTCTTTTTTAACAAAATCGGCCATTGTGGTAACTAAATATTTAATACTAAGTAAGTCGCTTGAGAACGGACGAATCCAATAGCCGCGACTATGTGTTCTTTCAGGATATTTTGCAACCCATTCACGCTTAGCGTCATCGCCTAAATCCAAAGGTTTCCCACATTTGGTACATTTAACATAAGCATTGTCTAAATCTAAACTAGCAGCTAATGTAGGATCAATATCGGTTCTTAAATCAGCTACCGAATCGGGTAAATTTGGAATATACACATTGTCTAAATTGTACATTGGGATTTGCCAATGGTTGCAATGTGGACATTGACACCAAAATTCTCGCTGGTCAGAAGTTGAGTATTCCAAACTTATACCATAATTATCAAAAGTCGGTGTTGAAAAGCCTTGCTTTATCTTAAAACTCGAGTGTTGAATACGTGAATTAACCAAAGCCAAGAACTCTTGGTCCGACAAATCGTATTCATCATTTATTATCATATCGACCGGTGTTGAGGTGGCGTCGGATTCCACGTTAGCGGACACATAAAGGAATGAATTACCCAATTGCATAATGTCGTTGTTGCGAATCTGGGTACTTCCTCTTTCCAATGCGAAATCTCTATCAAATATAGGTTTAAAACGAGTTTGAGAGTTTCTTTTCTTCATATTTATATCAGGGAACGTGTACAAAACGTTAGTTCCGGGGTTCCTAGAAAGAAAAGCAATACTTTTACGAATCGAGATTTCAGTTATACCCATTTGTGACAACTTCTTAACACACATATTGGGGTGCATATCATTTAATATATCTTTTTGAAACTTGTGTCGAGTAAATGAAAAATGTTTACCGTTACCAAAAGTAGTGTTTTCACAAACCCAATCTCCGATAGATTTATTAGTTCTACCTTCAATGATTCTAGATTTAAGTCTTTCTAAAAATTCGTTTTTTTCCATCTCAATTCCTTTTCTTAAAATACACTATACGCACAAAATGAAAAAAAATCAAGATTTGTGTTGACAAGTAACTTAAAGTAACGTACTGTAACTTACAGTAACGCAGGAAAGGAGAGAAAACAATGAAAAGTGTTATTTTATGGAACAAAACGAGTGAGAAATTACCAGAACAAACTGAATTTCACACTGGAGTTATTAATAAACTAAGTAACGAAGAAATTATCAATTATATTGACGACGCGTGCCTAGTGATTTGGAAAGGTAAAGTTAAACCTTCTCGTTATTTTGCAAAAACACAAACTTGGGAAGGACACACTAAAGACCAAGCTCCTGAATATTGGGTTAAAATTAAAGATATTTTACCGGAGGAATAATAATGATTGATACCGGAGAATTTCTCGACATTATAGAAAGAGAAAACTTAATACATAAAGACAAACATCTAATTAAAGAAGGTGAAACACCTAAATATATACTGAATGCCATCACGAGAGAGTTATTCGAATCGATTGGGGATTGCAGAGCAATGCTTCCGGGATTTAGATTGAAGAAGAAAAAGCAATGTCCGCATATAAATTGTGTTTCACCGAGCTGTTATGAATTTGATTACAATTCTAGTAGAACAAGATTGATTTCCGAAGAGGATGTTCAAATGGTTGCCGCCGAAATAAGCTTGGTCGACGTTGAAAAAATTGGTGATTTAGAGTATCTCAAACAATATAATTCTACACATGACAGCATTTTTAGATTGACACCGAATGATTTTAAGATAATTATGGCTTACAAGAGAGGAGAGTACAGATGATATTAAAAAAATACACAATCACTGAAACAGCTAAGATTATCGGAGTTACCAGACAAACTCTATTTAGATGGATTCGCAAAGAAGTAGTTATTCCCAGAAAAACCCCAGGGGGGAAGTCATTTTTCGTCGAAGAAGATATTGAAAAATTAAAGAAAGCGAATGAAAATGGCTTATAATTATCCGACAATTTCTGTAGAAGCAATTATGTCACTCAGGGTTTTAATGAGAGATATACGCACAAATCCGCGCTTAGTTGAAAATTCTCCATACGACGAGATTACAAAACAGACATTAAAGCAGTTGTTTGGGTTTTCAAAAGATAATAATATAAAAGCAGAAACAAAAAAGCTTGAAGATTTAAATTTTGAAACCGAAACAATGAATTTATATCAGAGTATTGAAGAAATTAATGACTTGGAGTCGATTGATCCTAAAGAAAAAATCCAAATTCTGAAATTGAAAGCGTCATTACTTCAACAATTACTAGATATGATGAAAGAATCTAAAAAAATCAAAGAAATTAATCAATTTGTGGAACTTGTTTACACAATTTTGACAGACGAACAAAAAGATAAACTGCTAGAAGGTTAAAGATATGATATTTAAGGATAATGCCCCTAAATACTGGGAAAAGGGATTACCGGTTATTCCGTTGCACCGCTGGGATGCCGTTGACACAGCCGGTAAAAAGCTAGGTAAAGCACCAATGCCTGCTGCTTGGCAGTTATACAACAATTCTATGCCTACACCGCAAGAACAAGCTAATTGGCTTAGTCAATTTCCAGACAACAATATTGGTTTACCTTTGGGTGCACAATCACATTGTATTGCATTAGATATTGATAGTGAAGTAGAATCCGAAATTGCTTTAATCGATTCGCTTGTACCTCAATCACCTTGGGTACGTGTAGGAAAACACGGTAAAGTTTTAATGTTCAAATTTAATGGGGAACAAACGTTCCGTATTAAAGATGTCACTGGAAGAACTATTTGTGAACTCCTCTCATCAAAAACACAGGTAGTTCTTCCGCCTTCCATTCACCCAGACACCAAAAATCCGTATATTTCTAATTGCAATCTTTATGATGTTGTAGATAGATTACCAATTTTACCGAAAAATCTCGAAGAAACGCTTAGAAATGCTTTACATGATAAATTAGGTATTGATTTACACCTTTCAGGGTGGACACGTACAATAGATTACGTTTCCGTGGGTTCTCGAGATGTAAAAATGACAAGTGTAGCGGGTTTATACGCACATTCTGTATTGAGAGGCGAGTGCTCACTTAAACAAGCTATTGACATGATGAGAACTTGGTGTGCTACGCAAGTAGAAAAAGTTGCCGGAGATGAAATAGACGCCGATAAAGGTGTAAGAAACCTCGTTAAATTTATGATGGCCGACGTTTATGGTCCAAAAAAGAGAGTTTTACCTAAAGGTTGGGACGATGATTTAACCGACGAAGAAAAGAAATCTTTGAACATAGATGTTGACGAAAACTGTCTTTCTTGGGATTTCGCAAAGCTGAACAAATATTTGTGCGACACAATTGCCAGTACGGCAGGGAATAGTTTGGAACGCAACGATATGATCGAATTTGCAGTTGATAAAATTGCTCGTTCCAAAACATTGTCGTCTATTGAAGAAGAGCAATGTATAAAACACATCGCCACTTGCTGTCAAAATGTGTCGGTTGCAATGCTGAGAAAGCGTATTTTAGAGCTACGTTCCGAAGGTATTTTGGGAAATAACCACACTGAGATTGCGAAAGCCGTTCTTCACGAGATAAATGACAGAATACCTAACTATGAAAACACAGATACTGATGATGAATACGCTTCGCTTAGACATTATCAATCAGGAATTTGGTCTTGGGCCGGTTCAAACTGGGAGAAAGTAGAAGATAGCGATGTTTTGAAAGTTATTGCCGCCGAATACGGAGATTTACCGGCTGCACGTAAAAGTCAAGACCATAAAGGCATTTTACAAGTGATGAAAACACTTTTGAAGAGTGATTTATGTGAAACTGTCACTAAAGGCGTGAACTTTGCGAACGGATTCGTTGATGTTTTCGGCCAATTACACCCACATTCACGTAAATATGGCTGCACTTACACATTGCCGTATTCCTATAAACCGGAATTAGCAGATTTAGATAAAGCACCTAAATTTTTGAGATATTTACGTAGTGTTTGGGGTAAAGAACCAGACTTCAGACAGCGTGTGACAACGCTTAGACAGGTGATGGCAAGCACAATGTTTGGTTTAGGACCTTCATTTAACCGCGCTATATTGTTATATGGCATTGGAGGTTCAGGGAAAACACAATTACTGACGATTATGCGTAGATTGTTACCTGCGGAAATCATCTCAGTAGTAAATCCATACGACTTTTCCGACAAATTCAAAGTCACAGAATTAAGTAAGTCCGTACTTAATATTTGTGGCGAGTTGCGAGAAGACGGTTACCTTGCCGGTGATTTGTTTAAACAGATTATCGATGGCACACCAATGCAGGGACAGTACAAAAACTCACAGATTTTTAACTTTATGCCGAAAGCGACACATTGGTTTGCCGGTAATGTATTGCCGAGAACAAAAGATACCAGTGAGGGGTTTTCTAGACGTTGGGTAATATTCACATTTAACAGAATTATCCCGAAGAGCGAAAAAATCCGTGACTTAGGAGATATTATTGCTGCGGAAGAACGTGAAGCGATTACAGCTTGGTGTATTGGCGCGATGGCCGAATTACAATCAGCTGCCGATTACACACTTCCACCATCACATTACAAGACGGTAGACGATATGATTGCGTCAAATGATTCAATTTTTTTCTACCTAACCTCGGAAGCAGAGGGTCCGAGGATGTTAGATGGAGCAATTACCGACCTTCGGAAGATATACGAAGCGTACAAAACCTTCTGCTACGGTCCGGCGGGTGCGAAGCCTGTAGGTGTGAGGAGATTCTTGATGAGGCTGAACGAACTGGGCATAATCTTTGGCTTTACCGTAAGCAACTCCGAGGTACGTGGACTCACACTGGAGAAGGGGGAAGGAAAGATTGTGTCAAGGGTAGTAAAATAGAGGTAATAGGAGATTGAAAAATGGTTAGAATCATAGAGCCAAGTGTTGAACTTGTAACAGAAATTGACGCGCAGAAGATTATGCAAAACATAGAAACAGCTGCGAGAAATTGTTATAAAACCGAAAATAAAGACGCCGAGAAGATGTGCCGTATGCTTTTAGAGAAACATCATGAAGCGATGATAGAATTTTCAGGAGATATTGACTTTTTGGTGACCACAGATATTGGCGCACAGAGGGATTTTTCAAGACATAGACACATATCTATGGCGTGTGAAAGTAGTAGGTATTGCAACTACAGTAAAGACAAATTCGGTAATCAAATTACTGTTATAAAACCGTGTAATATGGAAGATTTAACCGAATGGCGTCAGTGCATGGAAGATGTCGAAAGACATTATATGAATTTTCAAGGAACACCGGACCAAAAACGGCTTATGCTCTCTTTGTCGACGGCTTGCACGTTTCATATTTCTGCGAACCTAAGAGAGTGGCGACATATTCTTAGATTGCGAGCGTCTAAAGCGGCCCACCCATCTGTTCAATGGGTTGCTAATCAAATTTTGGACATCTTTCGAGCCAAGGGACTTGGACTTTTCTTTGACGTACAATTTTAATTGTACGTTTTTTTATGTACCTCGTACTAATTGCTTTTCGTAATATATATTATACCCCTAATTACAGATTGCTTTTCGTACTATGTACTCCGACAAGGCACAGTATATCCGAATAAGGCACAGCACACCCCTAATTACTGATTGCTTTTCGTACTATGT